>Ga0209148_1000137_pt1 | contig 168097 bp, 145 predicted proteins | sample AraplaCol_mMF_r2_2_FD_184288 | JGI IMG/M metagenome (GOLD analysis project Ga0209148, IMG submission 184288) | Arabidopsis root microbial communities from North Carolina, USA - plate scrape CL_Col_mMF_r2 (SPAdes) (version 2) | ecosystem: Host-associated > Plants > Roots > Endosphere | place...
CCCTCTCTTCCATCTCAGATGAGGTCTTCTGAGGACTTGCGTGGGGGCGTCTGGATCGATTGTTCAAGGGCTGGTTGGCTTCGGCGCGAGCCAGCCATTTGTAGGCCGTCGTACGGCTGATGCCGAAACGACGGCACAGCTCGGCGATGGTGTTTCCAGGTCGATGCGCGAGGGCAACGAACTCGGTGCGTAGGGTCATCACAGATGCTTCCTTCCAGGGCATGGATAGAGACCTCGAGCTGCCTAGGGCTAGGTTCGAGGTGTAAACCATGTCCTGGCACACCTGTTAACTATGTCCTGGTACGGAACACGAAAGCTGGAATCCAGCGACTTTGAAGCCGAAAGGCACTGGATTCCAGCTTTCGCTGGAATGACGGGTTTGAGCTCTACGGCGGCGGAAGGACTCTTAAGCTCGGGACATAGACGAAGGTCGGGCCAGGCTTTCTGCGGGGGCGCGCGGATGCAAGTTTTCGCCGGCTTTGGAAGGGAAGCAGGAAGCCCGATGGCGCAATGCAGTAAAATCCCCCGCTTTCCACTTTCAAACCCAAGCCAGGTATCCCCATGGGTAGAGGCCCGTCCATCGAAGGTCGCAAGAATGCCGAAGACGCCAAGCGCGCCAAGGTGTTCACCAAGCTGATCCGCGAAATCACCGTTGCCACGCGTGCCGGCGTGCCCGACCCCGCGCTCAACCCGCGCCTGCGCACGGCTGTGGATAAGGCGCTGACCGCCAACATGTCCAAGGACACCATCGAGCGCGCGATCAAGCGCGGCTCCGGTGCCGATGGCGGCGCCAAGATGGAAGAGCTGCGCTACGAAGGCTATGGCCCGGGCGGTATCGCGCTGATCATCGAGTGCTTTACCGACAACACCGTGCGCACCGTCGCCGATGTGCGCCACGCGCTGACCAAGCACGGTGGCAACCTGGGCACCAGCGGTTCGGTGGCGTTCCAGTTCACGCGCTGCGGTGAGCTGGTGTTCCCCACCGGCGGCGATGAAGCGAAGGAAGAAAAGATTCTGGAAGCGGCACTCGACGCGGGCGCTGACGATGTCGTCAACGAAAACGGCGAAAGCACCGTGATCTGCGCGCCGGAAAACTTCGAGGCCGTGCAGCAGAAGCTGCTCGAAGCCGGTCTCGATGCGCAGCATGCCGGCGTGGTGATGCGTCCGAACAACCGCACGGCGGTGTCCGGCGAAACGCTGGAAACGCTCACCGACCTGCTTGAAAAACTCGACAACCTCGACGACGTCAGCGAGGTCTATCACAACGCGCTGCTGCCCGCCGAATAACGAGCTTTCGATGATCCGCATCATCGGCATCGATCCTGGCAGCCAGCGTACGGGCATCGGCATCGTGGATGTCGATGCCGCCGGCAAGCTGTCGCATGTATTTCATGCTGCCCTGGTCGTGGCCGGCGAAGAAGATTTCACCAAGCGCCTGAAGTGCATCTTCGAAGGCGTGAATGAAATCATCTCCACGCATCACCCGGTGGAATGCGGCATCGAGCGCGTGTTCATGGCGCGCAATCCGGATTCCGCACTCAAGCTTGGGCAAGCGCGTGGCGCCGCGATTTGCGCCGTGGTCAATCGCGGCATCGCCGTGCACGAATACGCCGCCACCGAGGTCAAGAAAGCCGTTGTCGGTGGTGGTCGCAGCGACAAAACCCAGGTACAGCACATGGTCGGCGTACTGCTTGGCCTCAAAGGGCCGATCCAGGCGGACGCCGCCGATGCGCTGGCCATTGCCGTCGCGCACGCGCATACCCGTTCCAGTCTCGAACGCGTGGGCATCCCGCGCACCGCATGGAGACGTCGCCGATGATCGGTCGACTTAGAGGCACGCTTGTTTCGAAACAGCCGCCGTGGTTGATGGTGGAAGTAGGCGGCGTGGGCTACGAGTTGGAAGCCCCCATGTCCACCATCTACGACCTGCCGCAAACCGGCAAGGAAGTGACCCTGCTGACGCACTATGCGGTGAAGGAAGACAGCGTCGCGTTGTACGGTTTTCTGCACGAATCCGAGCGCGCGTCGTTCCGCAATCTGTTGAAGGTCAGCGGCATCGGCGCGAAGACCGCGCTGGCCGTACTGTCCGGTGTTTCGACGCAGGATTTCGCAAGGCTGGTGCAAGCCGGTGACGTGGTCGCGCTCACCAAGATTCCCGGCATCGGCAAAAAGACCGCCGAACGCATCGTGGTGGAATTGCGCGATCGCGTGGATGGCCTTGGCGCGAGTGCGCCAGGTCTCGCCGCTGCCTCTGGTGTGCCGGCCGATCCGGCTGCCGAAGCCACGGTGGCGTTGCAACAGCTCGGCTACAAGCCGGCCGAAGTCAGTCGCCTGGTGCAAAAGGTGGCCGAGTCCGGCGACAACGCCGAAACCATTATTCGCAAGGCGCTGCGCGCCGCACTTGGGAGTTGAACCGTGGGTAGTCATCAAGGAATGAGCGAGGCCGATACCAAGAAACGGCTGGCCGCATTGGCGCTGGGCGCCATCGGCGTGGTCTACGGGGATATCGGCACCAGTCCGCTCTACACCCTGCAGACCGCACTCAGCCACGACGGCATGAGTCCCACGCCGGAAAGCATCTACGGCGTGCTCTCGTTGATCTTCTGGGCGCTGATCATTGTGGTGTCGCTCAAGTACGTGCTGTTCATCATGCGCGCCGACAACAAAGGCGAGGGCGGCATCATGGCGCTGATGGCGCTCACCCTGCGCGGCGTGGGCGGCCAGCCGAAATTGCGCTGGCTGCTGGCGATCATCGGCATCTTCGGCGCGTCGTTGTTCTATGGCGATGGCGTGATCACGCCGGCCATTTCGGTGCTGTCCGCAGTGGAGGGCGTGAAAGTGGCCGCGCCTGGCCTCGCGCATTGGGTGGTGCCGATCACGGCGGTGATTCTGTTTTTCCTGTTCGCGCTCCAACGGCATGGCACGGAGCGCGTGGGCAAACTGTTCGGCCCGGTGATGGTGATCTGGTTCATTGTGATTGCCGTGCTGGGCGCGCGCATGATCCTGCAAGAACCACACGTGTTGTACGCGCTCAATCCGTATCATGGCGTGCGCTTCTTCATGACTCACGGTTTGCAGGCTTATATCGCACTGGGCAGCGTGGTGCTGGCGGTGACTGGTACCGAAGCGCTGTACGCGGACATGGGGCATTTCGGCAAGCAGCCGATCCGCCTGGCCTGGTTCAACTTTGTGCTGCCTGCGCTGGTGCTCAATTACTTCGGGCAGGGCGCCTTGCTATTGCAGCATCCGGAGGCGATCGACAACCCGTTCTACAAGACGGTGCCGTCGATGTTGCTGTATCCAATGATCGGGCTGGCCACGGCGGCCACGGTGATTGCATCGCAAGCGGTGATTTCCGGCGCCTTCTCGATGACGCGCGAGGCGATGTCGCTGGGCTATTCCATGCGCATGCCGATCGTGCACACCTCGCGCGAGATGTCCGGCCAGATCTTCGTGCCGTGGATCAACTCGTTCCTGCTGGTGATGGTGTTGCTGGCCGTGTTCGGCTTCCGCAGCTCGGAAAACCTGAGTGCGGCCTACGGCATCGCTGTGACCGGCACCATGGCCATTACCACCGTGCTGGCGCTGTTCGTGGCACGCCATCAATGGGGTTGGCGCGCACCGATTCTGATCGTGGTCGGCGCGATCCTGCTGACCATCGACCTCGCGTTCTTCTCTGCCAACCTGATCAAGGTGGAATACGGCGGCTGGTTCCCGCTGGTGCTGGGTCTGGCCGTGTTCGTGGTGATGACCACCTGGCGCCGTGGCCGCGAACTGGTGGTGCGCGAAATCAAGCAAGGCGGCCTGGCGTTGGCGCCCTTCATCGACAACATCGCCGAGCATCCCCCGCTGCGCGTGCCGGGTACGGCGGTGTTCCTTACCGCCAATCAGAATGCCGTGCCGCATGCTTTGCTGCATAACCTCAAGCACAACAAGGTGCTGCACGAGCGCAACGTGATGCTGACGGTGGAAGTGCTGGAAACGCCGATTGCCGATGCTGGCGAGCGCATCCATCTCTCGCCCTTGGGCAGCGATTTCTACAGCCTGGAAATCCGTTTCGGTTTTGCCGAAGACCCGAACATTCCGCTGGCACTCTCCAAATGCGCCAAGAGTGGCCTGCCGTTCGACTTGATGGATACCACTTTCTTCCTGTCGCGCGAAAACATCGTCGCCGACAAGCGCCGTCCAGGCATGGCGTTGTGGCGTGACCGGCTGTTTGCCTTCATGTCGCGCAATGCGTTGCCGGCGACGGCATTCTTCCAGATTCCGGGTAATCGTTTGATCGAGCTGGGGACGCAGCTGGAGATCTAATGAGTGCCGAAGTGATCGTAGGTTGGGTTAGCGCAGCGTAACCCAACAATGCCGCCTCGAAATGTTGGGTTACGCTGCGCTAACCCAACCTACGGTGGTATCTCGCCCGGCTTACTCCTTCTCATCCGCTCCTGGCGCCATAATCCCTCCATGTCCGAACACCGCATCATCACCGCTGCCGCCCAGCTCGACGACGAAGCGCTCGAGGCGTCGATCCGTCCCAAACGCCTCAACGAGTATCTGGGGCAGCAGGCGGTGCGCGAGCAGTTGTCGATCTACATCGAGGCGGCGAAGAAGCGCGGCGGTGCGCTCGATCACGTGCTGATCTTTGGCCCGCCCGGCCTGGGCAAAACCACGCTGAGCCATGTGATCGCCAACGAACTGGGCGTCAACATCCGCTCTACCTCCGGCCCGGTGCTGGAGCGTGCGGGCGATCTGGCCGCGCTGCTCACCAATCTCGAAAAGCACGACGTACTGTTCGTCGACGAAATCCATCGCCTCTCACCTGTAGTGGAAGAGGTGCTCTATCCGGCGATGGAGGATTTCCAGATCGACATCATGATCGGCGAAGGTCCTGCCGCGCGTTCGATCAAGCTGGATTTGCCGCCTTTCACGCTGATTGGCGCCACCACGCGCGCAGGTCTGCTGACGGCGCCGCTGCGCGATCGCTTCGGCATCGTGCAGCGCCTGGAGTTCTATTCGCCCGACGAACTCACCGCGATCGTGCGCCGCTCGGCGCGCATTCTCAACATAGGCTGCGAAGTTGAAGGCGCACAAGAGATCGCGCGCCGTTCGCGCGGCACGCCGCGCATCGCCAATCGTCTGCTGCGCCGCGTACGCGATTACGCTGAAGTGCGTGCAGGCGGCCATATCACGCTGGAAGCCGCACAGGCGGCGATGAACATGCTCAAGGTCGATGCCGAAGGTTTCGACGAACTGGACCGCCGCCTCCTCACCATCATCATCGAGAATTTCGATGGCGGTCCGGTAGGCGTGGAATCGCTGGCGGCTGCATTGAGCGAAGACCGCGGCACGCTGGAAGATGTGGTCGAGCCTTATCTCATCCAGCAAGGCTTCCTGATACGCACGGCGCGCGGCCGCATGGCCAGCGCGAAAGCCTGGCGTCACCTCGGGCTCACGCCGCCACCGCGACAACCGCAGCCGGGCGATCTTTTCAATGGCGGTTCCGATGTCTGAGGCAGCTTTTACCTGGCCGGTGCGTGTGTACTGGGAAGACACCGACGCCGGCGGCGTGGTGTATCACGCCAGCTATCTGCGTTTCATGGAGCGTGCCCGCACGGAGTGGTTGCGCGCCCTGGGCGTGGACCAGCTGGCGTTCAAGCAGGCGACCGGCCTGGCCTTCATGGTGCACCGGATGGAGATCGACTTCCTCCGGCCCGCCCTGCTGGACGATGAACTGGCCGTCACGGTGGAAGTCAAAGAACGCCGTTCAGCCAGTATTCTTTTCGCGCAATCGATTACCCGGGCGGATGGCGCCACGCTGATCCAGGCGCAAGTACGTGCGGCTTGCGTGGACCTGGCACGGATGCAGCCCGCCCGGATCCCGGAAGACATTGTGGGCCGGATCGCTCGAGGTTGATCCTCGATCCGGCCTTAGCCAAGTACTTGAGTTAGCCCTATGCGGTGGAGAGCCCCCAAGCCATGAACGGTGGATTGAACGTATTCGAGATCGTGTCCAGCGCAAGCTTGCCAGTGCAGCTGGTGATGCTGGTGTTGCTGGTGCTCTCGTTCCTGTCGTGGGTGATCATCATCCGCAAGTACTCGCAGCTGAAAGCCGCGATGCAGAACGCCGAATCCTTCGAGGAACGCTTCTGGTCGGGCGCCGACCTGGCGCAGCTGTTCCGCGAAGTGAGCAACAGCGGCGACGGCGGCGGCATGGAAAGCATCTTCGAATCGGGCTTTCGCGAATTCGTGCGCCAGCGTCAGCGCCGCGGCGCTGACGTGCCCAGCGTAATCGAAGGTTCCGAGCGTGCGATGCGCGTGGCCGGCACCAAGGAAATCGGTTTGCTCGAACGCAACCTGGAGTTTCTCGCCAACGTCGGTTCCATCAGCCCGTACGTGGGCCTGTTCGGTACCGTGTGGGGCATCATGGGCGCCTTCCAGGGCCTGGGCGAAATGAAGGACGTCACCATCGCCGTGGTGGCTCCGCATATTTCTGAAGCGCTGATCGCCACCGCGATGGGTCTGTTCGCCGCGATCCCCGCGGTGTGGGCGTACAACCGCTACGCCAACAAGGTCGAGCGGGTCGCCTCGCGCTACGAGGTGTTCCAGGAAGAGTTCTCCTCGGTGCTGCAGCGGCAGATCCAGATCGACGACAATCACTAAGAGGCGGCGATCATGCGTAGCTCCGCGCGCCACAAGCGTTTCAAGCTCAAATCCGAAATCAACGTCGTGCCCTACATCGACGTGATGCTGGTGCTGCTGATCATCTTCATGGTCACCACGCCGATGCTCAACTCCAACGTCGACGTCAACTTGCCGCAAGCCAACGCCAAGTCGCTGCAGGACAAGAAAGAGCCGGTGATCGTCTCGGTCGACACGCAAGGCGAGATGTATCTCACCCTTGGCACCAGCAAGAAGGAACCCATCGACGCCGATGCGCTGAAGGTGAAGGTTGGCGCGTTCGTCAAGCAGAATCCGGATGTGAGCGTGCTGGTTGCAGGCGATCGCAACGGCAAGTACGACGGTGTCTATCAGGTGCTGGCCTTGTTGCAGCAGGCCGGTGTCGCCAAGGTCGGTTTGATGAGTGCGCCGGAGTCGGGCAAGCCGAATGGACGACCGTAACAAGAGTCTGCTTTCACGGGCCAAGTACCCCGCGCCGGGTCTGTTTGCCCGCAATCCTGCGTCCTTGCTCGGTTGCGTATCGACATACGCGCCCTCGCTCCTCCTTGTCTTGCATGCAACCAGCTCCCGGCGCGGGGTGCTCGGCCCATGAAAGAAGACTCCAAAGGTACCCCGCTGGCAGTCATACTGTCCGCCGTTCTCCATCTGGGTATCGTCGCCTTCCTGTTCCTGGCGATGCTGCCCTGCACGGCGTACGAGAAATTCCTCACCGCGCTGCACCTGCCTAACCCGATCACCTGTACGCCACCGCCGCTGCAGCTCAGCGGTCCGGTGATCGAGGCCACGCTGCTGGGCAATACCGCTGCGCCGCCGCCGAAGTCGGAGAAGGTCAAGCCGGTGCCGAACACGGTACCGCCGCCGCCTTCCGTGCCGCCGCCGCCACCCCCGCCCGTGCAACAGCCCAAGCCGAGTCCGTTGCCGCCGCCGCCAGAACATCCGGATGTGGTGGATCAGGAGCGCGTGGTGCAGGACGCGCTGGAAAAGGCCGAGAACGCCAAGAAGGAACAGGAAGAAAAGCAGCGTCAGCGCCAGGCTGAGTTGGACGCCCAGGCGGCCAAAAAGAAAGCCGAACAGGAGAAAGTGGACCAGCTGTTCAAGCAGCTTGATGCCGCGTCGGCGCAAACGCAGAAAGCCGATACCAAAGCCAAACAAGCCAAGCAGCAGCTGGCGGACCTGAAGAATGCGCAAGCCGATGGGCAGGAAAATCTGCCCAATGCGAACCAGCGCCAGACCGGCAACAATTCCAACAGCACGCTGCTGTCGCAATACATGGCCGCAATTCAGAACGCCGTCACGCAGAATTGGATAAGGCCGGATAACATGCCGAACGCGCCGTGCGTGGTTCACATCGTGCAGATCCCCGGCGGGCAAGTGCTGAGCGCCAAGGCATCGCCCAGCTGCCCGTATGATGCAGCCGGCAAGAAATCCGTCGAGGATGCCGTGCTACGCGCGCAACCGCTGCCTTACCAGGGTTTTGAAAGCGTGTTCCAGCGCGACATCAACTTCACCTTCATTCCGCAGTGAGCAAGCCCCATGCGCAGATCATCCCGATCATTACTTACCCTCGTCCTGCTGCTGATCGCGGCGCTGGTGACGGGCCCTGCTTTCGCCCAGGCGTTGAACGTGCAGATCGTCGGCGGCATCAAGTCGGCCACGCCGATCGCCGTGGTGCCGTTCGCCCAGCAAGGCGCACCGCTGCCGACGGACATCGCCGACGTGATCCGCAACGACCTCAACCGTTGCGGCAAATTCCGCTCGTTGGCGGTCAGTGAAATCGTCGAGCAGCCCAGCCAGGGTTCGGACATCAAGTTCGCCACCTGGCGCCTGCTCAAGCAGGACTACATCGTGATCGGCCGCATCAAGGATGCCGGCAACGGCATGGTGACGGTGGAATACGAACTGTGGGACGTCAACCGCCAGCAGCGCCTGCTGGGCGAGGCGATGTCGCCGGCGGCCACCAGTGACCTGCGCAGTGTCGCGCACCAGATCGCCGACAAGATCTTCCAGCAGATCACTGGCATCCCCGGCGCGTTCTGGACACGCATCGCCTACGTCACCATGGTCGGCACTGGCAACAACGCCAACTACTCGCTGATCGTGGCCGATTCGGATGGCTATAACCCGCAGGTGGTGGCGCGCTCGCATGAAGCGCTGCTGTCGCCCAAGTGGTCGCCGGATGGCTCGCGCATTGCCTATGTGTCGTTCGAAAGCGGCGACTCGGCCATCTACATCCAGAACATCTCCACCGGCGCCCGCCAGTTGATCTCTGCCCGCAAGGGCATCAACGGCGCGCCCGCCTGGTCGCCCGATGGCAGCAAGCTGGCGGTGGCGCTCTCTTATACCGGCAACCCCGAGATCTACGTGATGGACCTGGGCAGCCGCCAGGAAACCCGCCTGACCCGCAGCCTGGCCATCAATACCGAGCCGGTCTGGGCGCCCGATGGCCAGAGCATCTACTTCACCTCCGACCGCTCCGGCCGGCCGCAGATCTATCGCGTTTCCGCGTCCGGCGGCACGCCCGAACGCGTCAGCTTCCAGGGCCAGCAGAACCTCAACGCGGCGGTCAGCTACGATGGCAAGCAGATTGCCATGGTGCAGGCCAATGGGAACGTGTATCGTATCGCCATCATGGACCAGAGCCTCGGTGGGCAGGTGCGTTTCATCTCGCCCGGTCCGATTGACGAATCGCCTAGCTTCGCGCCGAATGCCAGCATGTTGATCTACGCCGCCACCGATGGAAGCCGAGACGTGCTTTATGCCGTATCGAACGATGGCATGGTGCGTCAGCGCTTGGCGCTTGCCGACGGCGATGTTCGCTCGCCGGCTTGGGGACCCTATCGCAAGCAATGATTTTATCCAGCCGCACTCCTTTTAAAGGAGGGTGGCTGGGACGACCCGAGAGGGGGCCGGAGCATGCGAATGTTCCGGTCGGGCGTGACCGTTTGCCATGCCTGTTTTGCTGGCCTCTGCAGTACAATGCGTGGCTATGCTTTAAAGTGAAGAAGAAATAAAAACGACAGCCGGACCACCGGCGACAACTGACCCGTAACCGCAATCGTCATTGACTGTCGGAAACCAAACCCGTTTGAAGGAACGTCACCATGAATAAGACCGTTCGTATCGCCCTGGTCGCCCTGCTCTGCGTCGGTGCGGCCGCTTGCTCCAAGAAGCAGGAAGTTAAGCCCCAGCCGCAGCAGCAGGAAACCCAGCAGGCTGCTCCGGCCCAGACCGGTGAGCACAAGTACACCGCTGCTGACCTCGACACCGATGCCTGCCTGAAGCAGCGCACCGTGTACTTCGACTTCGACAAGGACGAAGTGAAGCCGGAGTTCCAGCAGATCATGCAGTGCCACGCCAAGTTCCTGCAGGACGTGCCGACCGCTCGCATGCGTCTGGAAGGCAACGCCGACGAGCGTGGCACGCGTGAGTACAACCTGGGCCTCGGCGAGCGTCGTGGCAATGCAGTGTCCAGCGCGCTGCAGGCCAATGGCGGTTCGTCCAGCCAGATCAGCGTGATCAGCTACGGCAAAGAAAAGCCGGTGTGCCGCGAGCACAACGAAGATTGCTGGAGCAAGAACCGTCGCGTTGAGATCGTCTACACGGCGACATAATGGTGGTTCGATTGGCTCATCGCTTCACGGCCAATCTCAGCATGGCGGGCGCTCTGGCGTCCGCCATGCTGTTTATGGCGCCCGTGCATGCGCAGAACTCCCCCATGAGCCTGGCCGATCGCGTTACCCGCCTCGAGCAGCAACAGCAGAACCAGGATCAGAACAAGCTCAACCAACTCAATCAGCTGCAGCAAATGCAGCAGACCATGCAGCAGATGCAGGGCCAGATCGAAGAACTGCAGCATCAGGTGCAGCAGTTGCAGGATCAGAGCAAGGCGCAGTATTCCGATCTGGACAGCCGCGTCGGCCGCCTTGAAAAGCAGGGCAGCGCCAATCCGGCAGCCTCGTCCAGTGCGCCTGCTGCGGCCAGCGCCAATGCCTCGTCACCCGGCAGCGCGGCTTCCGCCGCTGCGCCTCCCACCGCATCCGCGCCAGCAGCGCCGGCTCAATCGCCAGCTCAGAAGGCTGCTGCGCAAAACGCCTATAACGCTGCCTTCAAATCCTTGCGCGCGGGCGATTACGTTTCATCATCGCGCGGGTTCCGCGAGTTCATCCAGAAATACCCCAACGATGCGCTCACGCCGAATGCGTTCTATTGGCTGGGCGAGTCCTACTACGCCACCACCAACTACCAAGTTGCCGTGGAAGCCTTCAAGCATCTGCTGAGCCAATATCCGCAGAGCGAAAAAGTGCCGGACGCCACGCTCAAGCTTGGCTACAGCCAGCTGGAAATGAAACAGACAGACGCGGGCGTCGCCACGCTCAAGTCGGTGGTCAGCAAATACCCCAATTCCAACGCGGCCAAATTGGCCCAGGAACGCCTGCGGCGCATTTCGCAGCAGACGGCTCGGTGAGGTTCAAGTGGTGAGCAGCAGCCCGGTGAACGTGGAAACCGCCACGCCGGTCCAGCCTGCGGCCGAGCGTTTGCGCATCACCGAAATCTTCCATTCGATCCAGGGTGAAGCCGATGCGATCGGCTGGCGCACGGTCTTCGTGCGCCTCACCGGCTGCCCGTTGCGCTGCGTGTGGTGCGATACCGAGTATTCGTTCTACGGCGGCAACTGGCGCGATATCGACGACATTCTTGCCGAAGTCGCTTCCCATGGCGCTTCGCACGTATGCGTTACCGGCGGTGAGCCGCTGGCACAAAAGCGCTGCCTGATCTTGCTGCGCAAACTGTGCGATGCCGGTTATGAGGTATCGCTGGAAACATCCGGCGCGCTCGACGTTGCTGACGTCGATCGACGCGTGCGCAAGGTGATGGACCTGAAGGCACCCGATTCCGGCGAAGCGCAGCGCAACCTGTGGTCGAACCTCGACCATCTGCAGCCGCACGATCAGGTCAAGATCGTGATCGCCAGCCGCGCCGATTACGAATGGGCACGCGGTGTCGTGGCCGAGCACCACATCGACCAGCGCTGCATGGTGCTGTTCTCGCCGGTGCATGGCGCGGTCGAGCCACGCGCGCTGGCGGAATGGATCATCGAAGACAAATTGCCGGTGCGTTTTCAACTGCAGCTGCACAAGCTGCTGTGGAATGATGCGCCGGGGCATTAGTGCATGCCTGCTTGAGGAAGGCACACGCTTGCCTCGCCGTCATTCCGGCGAACGCCGGAATCCAGTTAAAAAATAACGTGCGCAGCACACGATACAGAACGGGTTTTGTGTGCTTCGCACGGCGTATTCAAACTGGATTCCGGCGTTCGCCGGAATGACGAGCGAAGTTTCCCCGCATAAGGGATAAATCCGCGCCCCGGCCTGTGTCGCCGGCAGCGTTCCCGGCCGGTGACCGGCCGTACTTCTGCACCTGGAATTCACCATGTCAGCATCGCCACTCCGCAAAGCCGTCATCCTCGTTTCCGGCGGCATGGACTCCGCCGTCACCATCGCCATCGCCCGCGAACAGGGCTACCAGGTACATGCCCTCAGTGTCGCCTACGGCCAACGCCACAGCTCCGAACTCGATGCAGCCGCACGCGTTGCACATATGCTCGGCGCCGTCGAGCACAAAACCGTGCACGTCGACCTGCGCAGCATCGGCGGCTCCGCACTCACCGCGGACATCGACGTGCCGGAGCAGGGCGGTGACGGCATCCCCGTGACCTACGTGCCCGCACGCAACACCATCATGCTGTCAGTGGCGTTGGGCTGGGCCGAAGTGCTCGGTTCCACCGACATCTGGTGCGGCGTCAACGCGGTGGATTACTCCGGCTATCCCGACTGCCGTCCCGCTTTTATCGAAGCCTTCGAAAAACTCGCCAACGTCGCCACCAAAGCCGGTGTGGAAGGCGCAGGCATCCGCATCCATGCACCGCTGATGGCCATGAGCAAGGCCGACATCGCCCGCGAAGGCCATCGCCTGGGCCTGGATTTCTCCGCCACCGTCAGCTGCTACCAGGCCGACACCGAAGGCCGCGCCTGCGGCCGCTGCGACGCGTGCCGGCTGCGCGCGCAAGGTTTTCGTGAGGCGGGCCTGCCCGATCCCACCCGCTACGTCTGAGAAACACCCGAATTTGACCGCATTGCTTGTGCCGCAGCCGTCCAGACCTTAAAATTGCCAGCTTACTTTTCCGGGCCGTTAGCTCAGCCGGTAGAGCAGCGGACTTTTAATCCGTTGGTCGACAGTTCGAATCTGTCACGGCCCACCAAATTGCAAACCCGCATAGCCCAAGGCTTTGCGGGTTTATTTTTGCCCTGAAAAACAGGCTTTGGGGCGTCCAACCGTAAAATTGACCGTAAAAATCACGCCCTTGTAGGTGCACGGTCGGCACGCTGAGGTCGTACAAGTCCATCACTCCTTCTGAGTTGTGCTGCTTATCTGTACACGTGTGCCTGGTGTATCGGTGACATCTTTGCGCTTGAGGTCATGAAAACTAAAGCGCTCGTCAGGAGTCATCAGCACACAGCTTCCGCACGTTTGCCGGAAGGCGCGCGCAGTAAATGGGCATAGTTTTTCACGTGTGCTCACTCATTAGTTGGGTTGATCCTTAGTGGCGGGCGCACGCCGTCCTCTTTCCATCGCGCTAACGGCGTACTTCCAAGCTTTGCAAAGGGGCAGAAGCTCAACGTGTGTCGTTCCGACTTGCGATTCTTGCAGTTCATTGAAGCGGTTGAGAAGTTCCTTGTGTTGTTGAGTGAATGATTCATCCAAACTTCTTACTGCCAAGTACAGGCAAGCTTCTGCACCTACTGCAATTCGCTCGCGCTCAAATGCATCTCGCGACTCGCCGTCAACCATATCCAGTGATGCATGTGTGGATTCATGGAGTGCGATCGTGGCGGCAAAGAAAAGCGCCGCATCTGCATCATTACTCATGCAGGGGGTCCAGTACTTCAAGTGATATTTGCGACCTGCAAGTAACGACACGTTGTACCGGGCCACGCGAACGTCGTCGCCAATGATGTGTACGTCGACTTGGCCCTTCGATGGAAAGCCTCCGCTATAGCCCCATAGCTTGGCTAGAGCTTCTGACAATAATCGGGTAGTCACGGGTGATGCTCGGCATTCGCGTTCCGCACTGATGGTCAATTCGTAGTCGCTTCTTCCGCTCCGCTCGAACAGGAATTCAGGGGCAGTGGGCGGTAAGTCAGCTTTTCGGCCAGGCAGGTACGTGCCCGCTATCGACAACGTAAAGCCAGGCCATCTGAACACGGACGTGTTATGAGCCGTCGAAACCTGCTCGTAATGGCGTTCGGCTTTCTCGACTTTCGAAAACGCCACCTTCGGACTTCTAAAGTTGACAGTGCAGGCGGATACGATGAGGGCCGCGAGAAGAACAGCCAACCATCGGATCATGGACACATTCCCCGTTGAGAGTGGGCTGCGAGCGAGCTTTCTCGTAGCCCACAGTTCCAAGCTACTGAGCGCAGGGCATAACTTTATTGTATTTGCCGTAACACTCAGCTGGGACCGTTGCAACTTGAGACGCTTGCGTTGATCCTTGGTACACAATGGCTGACGATATCACGTGATCTTGACCATCCACTGGAGTGCTTCCAACAACCAATTGCGACGACGCATTGGCGGCCGAAGGATATTGATTGAGCCAGTTTTGGACAGAGGTTGGATCAGAGAATATGAGGCGGGTGCCGCTCTTAATCCAGGGGAAGGTTGAAGATGCAATTACATTTCCGCTGGAATCCGTCAGCGTAATGGCAACGTTGCCCGACGCGCTCAGAGCGAAATCTGTTCCTGAAGTGTCGATGTAAAGCGTATCAGCAGTTACTGCGGCGCCACGCATCGTCATCGCCCTAATGGCTGCAGGGAATTGACCGCTAATGCCGGCATCAATTTCCACCGGTTTTCCCATGGTCTTCTTGACGTTGACGCTCCATCCGCAACCAGTCATTGCCGCTGCAGTGATTACTACCAAAGCACCAAACACAATCCGCTTTGCGTTCATAGACAAATCCTCTATGTCTAGGTCCATAGGTACAGGGACGCCGCATCGAGCGTTCCAATCCATCCCATGAGGCGATCCCCGTCTCGCTGGCTCCTACCCGTGAGCCGGGTCGCCAGCGGGGATAACCCTACACAAGAACTTGCGTTGTCAACAGTGCCATGGCCGTGAGTGGATAGGGCAAGTTGTCGCAATGTCGTAAGGCGAGGTATTCGTTCCGAATGGATCGATTTCGCCGCGGCATTCATGGCAATTCGCAAACCCCTCACGCCAGTGGGCGATATGTCATCTACGACGCCTGCCGTTCGGCGGACGTTGGTCATGCGGATTTCGCCGGTCGGTGATGCATCCCTTTATCTAAGAACCGCAGGAAGGCCTCGCGGCTCACAGCCAAAGCTCTATGGATTTACGGATGAGCAAGCGCAAACCCTCGCGGCAACAGGCAAGCCAGGCACAAGCACCGTAACCGAAGGCGTATGCCTTCACCTTCGGCGCGCCGGAGCCCATCGACCGCGCGTCACTGCTCGACTACGTGCAGGTGTGGAACAACTGACGCTGGTATGAGCCGCCGATCAGCACGCTGGGCTTGGCCTGCATGATGCGCGCGGCGCCGCATCACTCCTCGGCCATCTTTATCAAGCGCGATTTGCGCACGCGTACCTGGAGCAGATCCCGGCGATGTCGGGCAGGTTGCTCAAGCTCAGGCGGTCGCCGGCGTTGTTCACGCGGGCGGGTGTGAAGGATGAGCGGTGCTGGTTTGTGCCGTACGGCGGCGAAACCTTCGAGTTTGAAAATCCCGTGTGCCAGCCTTTGGCGCCGGGCGTGAGCCAGGAACTCTACTGTGTTCCGGAAATATTTTAAAAAAGTGGTAAGAGTTCATCGACATGAAATAAATTCAAGTTTCATCGGGGACTCACGCGGGAATTAGATCGGGGCCTGAATAAAAAGAGGGGATGACGCCCCCGTAAAATTGGTTCGCAACCCTTTGATTGAAAGACAACCAAAGGGCCGGATCTCCGTAAAAATAGATGGGCGTGACGTGTTGAAGTTGCTGAAAAGTGCGGCGAAGTTTTAATCCGTTGGTCGACAGTTCGAATCTGCCACGGCCCACCAAGACATCCTCCGACGATATTCTCTCATCTCGGAAACAAGGGACCCCGCCAAAAGCGGGGTCTTTTGTTTTTTACGATTCGGGCTCTTGCGCAAACTAGCGCCATCACCGCGAACAACCACGAACAAGTGACGCGGGCCTACTGCGAAGAACGTGTAAATAGGGCAAAGACTTACAACAAAATAGGACGAATGCTTGCGCAAAAATCGTCTTTCGTTGCTTCCGTGTGTTGATTCATTCTGTTCGCGGGGAATCCTTCCACTAAGCAGAGGACGCATCATGTTTTGCTTTTCCCGCAAATTTCTTCGTCAAACGATCCTGACTACGCTGATGGCCTTGAGCATGACCACAGTGGTTGCCGCGCAAGATGCGACATCAGGTTCTGGCCAGGGGCAACCTACAGATTCTCAAATGGACGGAAACGTACAGCTACTGATGTATTCATGCCCCGCTGACGCAGATCCCGGTCATTGCACGCTGAACGGAGCAATATGAGTTCTTTAAGGGTGCTCGTTTATCCAAATAACGTCGGCTGTAACAAGTAGGCTGGGATGAAATCCCAGCTTTCTTGCAGCCCGTGGTGCTGGGATTTCATCCCAGCCTACATGGCTAGACAGTTTGCGTGATGTTAATCAGAGCTCTTAAACCAACAGGGTTAGCTTGCCCAAAGTCGAACAGGTGCTATGGCAGTACGCTGGTTCGGACTCCGTGTGGAGGTGTCGCTTAGCAATGCTGTGAAGCGCACACCTCCCGGAGTGGCGCGAAAGCGGGCATTTCCATGAAACAGGCGCGCAAATAGTTGCAATTCATCATCGGTCTTGGCGCTGGTGCCTAGTTTAGTCGCCACGCGCTGCCGCTCTTTCGTCTGCAAGATCCCATAAGCCACTTGGGACTGATCCAGCATGCCGTCCATGCGTAGTGCTACCCATGGAACATTGCGGCGTCGTCCCTTGCGAACGGTGAGATGGACGCCAATGCATGCAGGTGATGCGCTCATCGTCGCGGCCGCCTCGCACGCCATGCGATAGAGAGTTGCCTGCAATGCTTCACTTAGATAGCGAAGTCCATAGCGCCCCGGCGTTTCGCAGGAATAGGGAATGCCTGCCTCGCGGAGTGCTTTGCCAATGGATTCCTCCAGAGCGGCCGCCAATCCGCGTTCCCTCCATGCGCTGGGGTGGATGCTTTCGGCGAGGTAGTAGACGTTCTTCTGGACGTCCAGAAAGTCCTTGCCGTAATCGTCGCGGACTTCGGCAGGCACGAAGCGCTGAAGAACGCGCACGTAATCCATGCGTAGCGCGCCAGCCACGCTTTCCAAGGCTTGCGATGTCTGCTGCAGCCGCTGTTCCCCGAACACCAGGTTTTTCTGGGCGACCTGCTGTGTTTGGCGAGTTTCACGCTGGAGCTGATCAAGCAATCGCATTTGCATGGAAAGGCGAGCGCCAAAAACGTAGAGGCACGTGATGGTGAAGGCGAATATCGCTTGAATCTGTTGAACGTTGGGATCGGGTTTCCACTCCACCAAAACACTAATGCCGATTAGGCAAAGTGTTCCTCCGAACACGGAAGTTCGCCAGCCATGCTTGAGCGTCAGGCCCAACGCAGGGAGGAAGAGGACGAGCATGACGGCGGGTCTTGTGACTTCTGAACCGGCTCGATAAAGCGTGGCTAGCACAACGAAGGCAAGAACAGCGATCAATCCATCTCGGAGCGCCGGATTAGAGGCGATGAAGCGCCACGACGGAGGCGCCTGCCATGCGCGATAGGGGCGAATTCGGGCCATGACGACCCAGGGCGTCACAGTGAGTAACGCCAAGTAGAAATCGATAAAGAACGAAAAAGCCGTGCCTGCCTTGATCTGATACGGCCCCCTCGCCATCTGCACGGTCAATAAAGCCGCATAACGTGTTGACGCCCACAGCAGGGAAAGCGCAAGCACGCAGCAGAGCAGCTTTTTGACATCCACCAGATCGCGAGCCGGAAAAAGCGCAGCACGTTCGCGAAACCACCAGATCACCGGCATGGCCAATACGATGGGTGGTATTGACGCAAGGAAAGCCCATGTCGTGCCCCAATCGTCCGCATGCCCCAGATTGAGATAAGCAAGCGGCACCACTTCGCCCACAGCCAACGCAAGCCAGTAGCGATACGGCACCAAAAGCAGACATGCAATGCGGAGCCCGGCAGCGAACGGCCATGGCGCGTTCGACAGCGTTCCCGCAATCATCAGATAAGCCAGCGCGTACGCCAGCGCTACGCCGGCATGCGGCCAGCCATGAAGGCGCTGCGATGTTTTCTCGATAAAACGAATGAGCATTTTCCTTTGCCCTCTCACGAAACCATGTTACGAAAACGCGATACGTATGACTTCATCGCCGGCACGGTGTTCTGTCCACCCGCCGAGCAGTCACGGTAAGATGAATACGATGCCGCATCCTATCGGCGAACACTGACGATGTTTGACAGTCATTCGCTGATTCCGTTTTAGGGCGCCAGCAGCCAGGATGCCTACCACTCCCGTTTGGCCGCTGCATGCGCATCCACTCCCAGCCGTGAGGCTCGGCGCGCTGCGACAAAAATGAACATCCTTACTTTCCTTGTTAATCCCCTAATCGCGCGCTGACCAAACGGGAGTCCTCTCAGGAGCCGTGGCGCCAACTCGAGGGCACGTTCGCGTAGGCTGGGATGAAATCCCAGCATCATCATGCATGGCGGTGCTGGGATTTCATCCCAGCCTACGACCGCGGCCGACGGCGTGGTTCGGGCTTTGCTGGAATGACGACTCGCTCTGGAACATGCTTGTCGCGACCTTCGCTCTTTGCCACGATCCCGCCACCGTTCACCAACGCATCACGACGCCAGCGTTGCCGCCGATCTCCCGGCGCCCAGCATTGCCGCCCGCGGCATAACCAAACGCCGCGAATAGTTTCACGTGCTGCGTGATGCGCTTTTGTCCACCAAACTTCAGCTCCCACCACGTGCCTTTCAGATCGGAATGGAAAGAAACATTGCCATCGTCGGTGGGGTAGGTTGTGCGTGAGTTGGCATGGAACTCATGCCATGCGTTCAAGGTTACCGACCAGTCCAATCCACCCACCGAGGTGGCGGAAGACGTATTCGTCAACTGCGCGCCGACGCGCGCAGCCAGCGAGCCGGCATGCCCGAATTGCACCGTTTCAAAATCGTTGCTCGCGCTGTCGATGCGCAGGTGTTGGTAGATCGCTTGCGCTTGCGGCTGCAACGCCAGGGTGGGTGACACGTCAAGGCGACGCCAGCCACCTTCGAGGGAGGCCCCGAAGCCGATGGCGCCGGTGGAAAGGTTTTGCACGGCTTCGCTGGAACTGACGCGCACCGAGTCGTACCAAGTGCCTTGCACGACGCCGTCGACATAACTGCCGTCACGCCCGTAGTGCGTCCAATAGACGGCTGCAGCCGCGGCATTGATGCGGTTGATCCCGGCGGTAATGTCGCCGGTCAACACGCCATGGTGCGTAACGCTTGAGGATAGATGGCCAAAGGACCCATACACACCCGCGTCGTCGTGTGGCGTGCCGTCGGCACCATTGCGATACAGATGCACACCGACCTGCAACGCCGCCAAGCTGTAGTCGAACGACGGCCCGTCGCCTTGCTGTTTGCCGTTTTCGCCAAACACGCGCGCCCACGCTCTTGGATCAGGATGAGCTGGCGAAGGCGTACGGATGTCTTCGCCGTATTCGGTGCCGACACGGTCATGTAGCGAGCCAAGCAATGCGCGGCCAAGCTCCAGCATGGCCGAAGGCAGTGCCGTGTTCAGCGAGGTCTCACGGTTGTAGATCGGCCTCTCAGGTGTTGGCGTCGGTGATGGAGTGGGTGTTGGAGCTGGCGTCGGCGTCGGCGCCGGAGTTGGAGCGGGAGTTGGAGTGGGAGTTGGAGTGGGAGTGGGGGTGGGGGTGGGAGTTGGAGTTGGAGTTGGAGTTGGCGTGGGAGTCGGAGTCGGAGTCGGAGTCGGCGCAGGCACCTCATTGCGCAAGTACCAGCTATAGGGCGCACTGCCATCCGCCGCGCCTTGAAACAACTCGTACTCATAGGGACCGCGCAGTACAGGACCGGCGAGTGCGAAAGCACGTGGAAACGTGGTCGCTCCCTTGGTGGACTGCACCACCAGAATTCCGTTGCCTTGAGTGAGATCGGGGCCGCCCGATGCGTTGACGACCAGCGCATGCGTGCCGATCGATGCATGGGCGTTCTGGCCCTCGAGCAGAATCCTGTCCGAGCTGGTTTCGCTACCGTCCAAGGCGGTGTTGAGCGTAACGGTTCCAGGGCCCACGCTGGAAAACGAACCGGTGACGGTCAATGTCTTGTACGCACCGCCGGGCAGAAAAATGATGCGGCCGTCATTGGAAAGATCGCCCTGGATGCGCGAATCGGCTGTCAACTCCCACGTGCTGTTCGCACTGATGGCCAGATCATTCACATCGTTGACCCATCCACGGAGCAACGAGTCATTATTCAACACGACCTCAACAAAGCTCGACCCGCCTGCCGGATAGATATTGTTCGCAACGTTGATGTTGCCTTGCAGAATGGAGGCAGAGGCATACAGCCATGCATTGCCGGGTGAACCCACGACATCTTCCACGTTCATGACCATGCCCGCAGCGGCTAGCGCCGTGGATTGACTTAGTACCACCTGGGCAGCACCGCCATGGATGTCTATGGCATTGCCTAGGCGTTCGGCTACTAGCGAACTCCTCACGAGCGCGGCGTGGTAAACGAGACCCTCGCTCTGCGAATAGAACGATAGCGCCGTGGCGTACTCGCCCCGGCCGATGGCGGCCACGTCCGTGGCGTAGATGACGCTGCCGTTGCGCATGGCCATCGCATTGCCCGTATCGCCATGGGCGATGATCGATCCATTCCTGACGTCGATCACGGTTCCCGGATCTTCCGAGTCGATGCCGGAAGCATTGTTCACCGTCATCTGGAAATCCCTGAAGTAGACATGCGAGCCGCTGAACGCATTGATGCCGCGCGCATTCGTTGCGTCCAGAACAACATCGTCGGCATTCACCACCGTGGCGGCGCCGATGGCGATCACGCCGGAGGCGTTGTTGCCGCGGGTATTGATCGTAAGGGGGCCGTAACCAGAGCTACCGGCAAGCGTGATATTCGCGCCATTTACCGCCGCCACGCCGTAGGCGCCATCGCCCGTCGTGCTGATCTTGGTCGACGTGGCTGTGATCGTACTGGGAAAATTGTTCGACGCACTGACGCCGCTGGCGTACAACACGATACCTTGCGCACCCGGCGCGGTGGTGGTGAACGAAGCCGGTGGCGGCACATCCTTGATCTCGCCATCCACCGCAATCACCTGCTGTGCCCGTGCCGCCTGCAACGCGTTGAGAATAAGCAACGCCAGCAGACGTGGCGCCTTCCTGCCGGGCGTTCGCCTCGAACCAGGCATAGTGAGCGACCCTTTTACCAGCGCACCACAACACCGACATTGCCGCTCACTTCCCTGCGCCCCGCGTTGCCGCCGGCGTCATAGCCGAACGTGGCAAACACTTTCACGTGCCGCGTAACGCGCTTTTGTCCACCGAATTTCAATTCCCACCACGTGCCCTTGAGGTCCGAATGGAAAGAAACATTGCCGTCGTCGGTGGGATAGGTGGTGCGTGGACTGGCGTGAAATTCATGCCAGGCGTTCAAGGTCACCGTCCAATCCAATCCACCCACTGAAGCGGTGGAAGACGTGTTCGTCAGCTGCACACCGAGGCGCCCCGCCAGCGAACCGACGTGGTCGAATTGCACCGTTTCGAAATCGTTGCTGGCGCTGTTGACATGCAAATGCTGGTAGATCGCCTGGGCTTGCGGTTGCAGTGCCAAGCCGGGCGCCAAATCGAACTGACGCCAACCGCCTTCCAGCGACGCTCCCCATCCGGTGGCGCCGGTGGAAAGGCTTTGCACATTTTCACTGGAACTGGCGCGCGCCGCGTCGTAGCGAGTACCTTGCAATACGCCGTCGACATACCAGCCATCGTTGCCGTAGTGCGTCCAATAGACCGCAGCGGATGCGGCATCCATGCGGTTGGTGCCGGCGGTGATGTTGCCGGTCAACACGCTGTCATGCGTCACCCTCGACGATAGATGGCCAAACGATGCATAGACTCCCGCATCGTCATGCGGCGTGCCGTCAGCGCCATTCCCATACAGATGCGCACCGACCTGTACCGCGGCCAGGCTGTAATTGAACAACGGCCCACTGCCTGTGAGTCCGCTGCCGGATTGCTTGCCGCTTTCGCCGAGCGCGCGTGCCCACACGGCTGGATCAGGTTGGCCGGAAGCGGATGTCCACGTGTTTTCGTCCTCGTAAGGGCTGCCCACGCGATCGTGCAGCGAACCCAGGAAAGCGCGGCCCATTTCCAGCATCGCCGAGGGCAGTGCGGTGTTCAGTGATGCCTCGCGGTTGTAGATCGGCTTTTCCGGTGCTGGCGGAGTTGGTGTGGGCGCTGGCGTCGGAGTTGGAGTCGGCGTAGGAGTTGGGGTCGGTGTGGGAGTTGGTGTAGGCGTGGGAGTTGGTGTAGGCGTGGGAGTTGGCGTAGGCGTTGGTGTTGGTGTTGGTGTGGGAGTCGGAGTCGGCGTTGGCGTAGGCGTTGGTGTGGGAGTCGGGGTCGGGGTCGGTGTTGGCGTTGGCGTAGGTGTTGGCGTTGGAGCCGGAGTGGGCGTCGGTGTCGGTGTAGGCGTCGGCGAAGGCACTGGACTCGGCGAAGGCGCCAACACATCGTTGCGCAAATACCAGTTGTTCGGCTCGCTGCCATCTACTGTTCCACGGAACAGATCGAATTCATAAGGACCGCGCACCAGTGGGCCCGACAGCTCGAATGAACGTGCGCTCGTACTGGCGCCATCTATGGATTGCACGACCAGAATGCCATTACCTTCGGTCAAGTCGGCGTTGCCCGTTGCATGAATGACCAGGGCATGGGTGCCGAACGCCGCAACCGCATTCGGTCCGTCGAGCAGAATCTTGTCCGAGCTGGTCTCGCTGTCGCCCAACGTCGTGTTGAGCGTGACCGTGCCAGGTCCGAGGCTGGCAAACGTTCCGGTAATGGTCAGCGTTTTGTACGCGCCACCCGGCGCGAAAATGATCTGGCCGTCATTGGAAAGATTGCCATTGATGCGCGAATTGGCCGTCATCTGCCATTGGCTGTCCGCATCGATGCTGAGTGCGTTGACGTTGTTGACCCAGCCTTGAAGCACGCTCCCGGTATTCAGTGCGACACTGACGAAACTCGATCCGCCTGCTGGATAAAGGTTGTTCTTGACGTTGATATTGCCGAGCAAGCGGGAGTTGATGGCGTTGAGCGTTGCGTTGCCAGGCGAGCCGGCAACGTCTTCGACGTCCATGGCCGTGCCAGTGGCGCCGTTGACGGTCGAGTTCCGCAGCGTCACGTTGGTACTGCCACCGTAGATGTCGATGGCGTTGCCTTGTTGCTCCGAGGTCAGCGTACTGTTGACGATGGTGGCGTAGTTGATGACGCCAGTGCCTTGCGAATACGACGACAACGCCGTGGAATTCAGGCCCGTGCCGGTAGCGATAATGCCGGACGCATTGATGGTGCCGCCATTGATCAAGTTCATCGCGTGGCTATTGGGGCCGTTGGCGAGAATATCGCCGGTAGTGATGTTTGCTACCGAACCAATGCCCTCCGATTCGATGCCCGATGATGCATTGGTGACGATATGGAGCTGGTCGATATTCAGCAGCGCCCCGTCGACGGCATCAAAACCGCGCGTCTGCAGGCTGGACGTGTCAAATGAAATATCGGTGGCATCCACTTGCGTGCCGACGCCTGTGGCCAGTATGGCCGACGCGTTGTTGCCGCTGACGCTGAGCGTTACCGGGCCGAATTGGGTGCTGCCATTGAGCGTCACGTGGGCGCCGTTTTCCGCGTCGATACCGTGGGCGCCGTCCCCCATGGTTTGAATGATGACGGATGTCGCCTCCACGTCAGTGCCAGGGCCCCTGGCCACAATGCCCGTCGCGTTGGCACCCGTGGTAAGGATGTACGTCTGGCTTTGGCCGGTGATGGCGCCAAGTGTCATGTGTGCGCCGTCTTCCGCGTCGGCGCCATAAGCGCCAACGCCCGTCGTCGTCATGTTGACGGACGTTCCCGTGAGCGTGCTGGGCGAACCCGCGCCATCCGTGCCTTCGGCATAGAGCACCGTGCCAGCAAGCCCATCGACATTTGTGGAGTAGTCGCGGCTCGGGAATGCCGTCGAGGGCACATCCACCACCGCACCACCCACGGCTTTTACTTCCTGGGCGCGTGCGCTTTGCAGGGCATTCAAAATAAGCAACGTAAGCAGACACGGCACCATTCGATGCCGGCGTACGAAAGGAGGTGGCCTCCACCTCCTTTCATGCACACACATCGGGGCATAAGCGAAGTGCACGACAGAGATGGTTTTGCGGCGAACCTCCCATGTCATGACTTGCTCCGTGGAACGTCCGGAAAAAAGCACGGACAAGCATTCCGTGCCAAACCCGTTTGCATCGCGTATCAGCGAGTTGCCCATGGCCCCTTTTTCCTCTGGGGATGAACGGTTGCGGAATCCTTTCAGTATATTTGTGAATGCCAAGTCAAAACGGAGCCACCAAACACAAGCATTGAATGCCTAAACCAACGTGGCTCACATAACCGCATCCTTCACAGTATCGGCATCGCCTGTTCACAGGGCAAAAACACACGAAAGGATTTACTCCGCCTGCACATCTGGGGAAGTTCATGTAATAGGAAAAACATGCCTGGCATTTTGGGGCATGCGCATGAATCAAGATAAGTGCTGCCGTTTTTTCGACATTGCGCAGCAGCCAGCAAGCAGCGTATCGATAGCGTATCTGTAGCGTGAAATGCCTGCGCACGAACCGTCCAACCGGTTCGCGCCGCGACGTGTAAATGGATGAATTATGCGGAGAGGCGTCATGAAAGCTACCGCTTGTGCGTGTGCATTTGTTGCCGCGTGTCTCATGGCCATTCCCGCACTGTCCACCGCGCAGACAGCGGCGCTGTCATCCGCAGTGAATCCGGCTGTGCGCGTCACATTCCGCGACAGCTATAAAAAACTGCAGGAAAAATCGCCGCTCACTTTGAAGTCGTTGACGCTCATGCTGCCCGGCAAAACGCAGTTCACGCCGGTGATCGATCCCACGCAATTTTCGGCCATCGAATACGCCGAACTGGCCAGCGCCGGCATGCCCGTCAACGAAGCGACGGTCGACATGCAAGGCTATTCACAGCAGGACGCGATCGGCGTCGCGCAGCGGCTGCAAAACAATCCGTCCGTGAAATCGGTGAACGTGGATCCCACCGACCTGCCTGACGAAAATGACGAAACACGCCCCATTCCCGGGCCCGATTTCGGTGACCTGTTTGGCGCCTATCAGAAAGGCTGGGATGAGAAACTGCCCAACTTCGCGCTAGGCGGCATCGACTCCAACATTGCTCACACCTATGCAGGCGCAGATGGCAGTGAAGTGAGTATGGTTGTCACCAACATGTTCCGAGGCTGGGAGCACCCCGATCTGCCCAACGCCAGTCCGAAGCTCAAGTTGCCGGGCTGCAACACGATCCAATTTTCCGGCAACGGTTATGCCGGCATCATCGCTGCCTCCGGCAAGAACAATCGCGCCATCGAAGGCATCGTTCCCAAGCTGAAGAAGATGGGCATCATTGCGACAGGTTCCGGTTTTGGCGTGATGGATGCGCTGCCATACCTCAAGCGCGGCGACGTGCTGGTGCTGTCGGATTACCAACATGCATCCAGTGACCAAGGCCCGGGCACCTGCGAAGCCGTAACGCTCAGCAAGACGCAGGGATGCTGGTTGCCGCAAGTGGGTGGGCATAACTTCAATCGCCGGTATGAAATCGTCAAATACGTAACCGAAACATTGGGCATCCACGTCATTGTCGACGCTGGCGGTGGCGGCGCGCCGGAAGCGACCAATACGGAAAAAGCCGTCAATCTGGACAGTCCCTATTACGAAGGACGTTACAACCGCCATATCTACGATGATGGCGCCATTTACGTCGGCGCCGCCGATCCTCAGACGGGCACTTATTGGAAGAGCAGAACACCACCGGGAAACCCCAACCAAACCAACGTCGGCAGCCGCATCGACGTGTTCGGCTGGGGCAATGATGTGCCTTCCACCGGCTTTCCATCAGGCTACGAAATCACCGGTGGCCCGCTTGCTGCCACCGCCATGGTCGCTGGCGCCGTCGCGCAGATCCAGAGCATCGCTTTCGCCGAGGGCCTTGGCGCGATTCCCCCCAAGGAAATGCGCGAATTGATCGTGGCGACCGGACACCCGCTGCCGCATCCCGATCCGGCGCATCCCATCGGTGTCTTGCCTGATGTGGCGGCAGCCGTACGCAAGCTGCTTGGCGAAGAACATAGCGGCACACCACAGGGCGAACTCATCGGCCCGGCCTTCATGCCATCAGGCGGCACGCACACGTTCGAAGTCAAACTCTCGCGGCCGCAGAACGTGCGCTACGCATGGCATCTGCCGAGCGGCTTCACCAGCACGGGTGGCGACACCCGCAGCATCAAGGTCACCGCGCCCAGCCCCGGCAAGGACCAGAGCGCGACGATCACCGTCGATGTCACCGACGTAAGTAGCCATCGGAAAACAACGCTGTCCACACCGGTCATGGTCAAGGCATGGACGCCGGGTGAACTGGTAGGTCCCGAATTCATGGACGCCGGCAGCGATGGCGCGTTTCAGGTAAGGCTGACGCAACCGCCTCTGCATCTGCGTTACGAATGGCTATTGCCGGAAGGCTTCACCAGCCCAGGCAGCACAACCAGCAGCATTCGCGTGACGGCGCCCAGGCTCGATCAAGAAAAAGGCGCGTTGCTATCCGTGCGCATTACCGATACCTCCACGCACGCAACGGCGACGCTGTCCACACCGGTGATGGTCAAGCCCACGGCGCTTGCCGGCACGGTGGAAGGGCCCGATGCGATCGATGCCGGCACCGCCGTGACGTATCACGTGGTGCTCAATCGCGTGCCTGCCGGCAACGTCACCTACAGCTGGTCTTTGCCGCAGGGCTTCACCAGCAGCAGCGGCACCCGGCAAGCCGACATCACTTTTGTTGCGCCGCCTAGCAGTGCGGGTACCACCGTGCGGCTCGGCGTGCTGGCTTCCACCAGCGCAGCCAACACGCTGGTACTCAGCAAAACCATTTCTGTAAGAGCGGCAGGAAGAGGTTCGCCGTAAAAAGCGCCGATGCGAACGGTGATCTGAGGTGCGAGCAAAAGGACATGCTATCGAATGCCTATGCGCCGCCGCGACACATGGCTACTGCAGCGTTCCTTCTCATGCATTCAGAAGTGATGTGTCCAACCGAAAGCCAACATGTTCGATTGCAAGAGGTGTGCGATGAAACGTTTTCTATGTATGGCTTTTCTGCTGGGGGCGATGGTATCGACTCCTGCATTGGCGCAGTCGGATCAGCAAACCAGCCGTGTCATCGTTGTGCTGTTGCGCGATGAACTGCCCAAGCTCGAATCACAGGCTGCCGCGGGCCGCAACGCCGATGCCTTGCATCAACTGGAAAGCATTCGTGGTTTTTCGGCTGTCTTTCCAGTGCCCAAGACGCGCTCGGGCGATCCATCGCGATCAGCCTTGTCCAACACCCAATCCTTACGCCAACCAGATCTGCAACAGCTCGGGCGATCCGCTGTTCGCCTTCAACGCCGCATTTGCAACATTGCACGAAGGCGGTGAAGAGCCCGGCGGTGCGCCGGAGGTGACCGTTACCGCGCCGGCCACCGTCACCGAGCCGGGCACCGTACCCATCACGGTGAACGCCACCGACCGCAAGGGCCTGAAAGACGAAGTGGTGTTGTACAAGGATGGCAGTCGCATCGCTGGTGAATCGGCATCCGGCACCAGCCATAGTTTCACCTACGACTGGCACGTGGATGCAGGCGAACACGTCCCGCACACCTTCATGGCCATGGCCGTGAACGTGGATGGCAAGCAAGGCAAGTCCAAGACCAGCATGGTCGTCGTGAATATTCCGCCGGGTGGCGGCGGTACGCCACCGACCGTTTCCACCAGCGTGCTGCCGACGCAGCTCACGCAAGCCGGCAGCAGCGCCACGGTCACCGTGCGCGCCAGCGACGCCAAGCAGCTGGCGCACATCACCTTGTATCGCGACAACGTCGAGGTGAAGAGTGAGCCGCAAACCGGTACCGAGGGCACCTTGAGCTTCACCGTGCCAGCCGACGGTACGCCCAATGGCGACTATGATTTCTACGCCGTGGCGGAAAACAGCGATGGCCTGGACAAGGATTCCAACCACGTCACGCTGAAGGTCAATGTGGGTGAGCAGCCTGGGGATTACACCGGTGACAGCGTGTGTTACCGAGACCCCACGCGCGTCAAAGCCGACTCCGGTGCGAGCAACGGCCCCGCTGCACGACAGAACGGACGCACGCCTTGCGGCGACTATGCACTTGCGGACTACGTCGTCGCTTACCCCAAGACCAGCGACGGCAAAGATGCCTTCATCATCGATCACGCGGAGGATGTGATTTTCCACGTGCGCTATGGTTCGGCCATCCGGCGCGTCATCATCAAAGACGCCGACAGCAGCCGGCAGGAGTGCGAAATCAGCGCGCCGGAGAAGCAGTGCACCATCCACGTGAGCGATGGACGCCACGTCTATAGCGTGCAAGGCATCAACGGCCCCGATAACTGGAACGTTGGCGCCAACACATGGACTTACGTGGTGGCAGGGCGGCGCACCGGCAACGAGTTCCAGGATCGGCGCATCGCCTACTTCGGCCAGTGGAAAATCTGGTCCGCCGCGCACAAGCTCGGCGATCTGGACAAGAACGGCATGTTGTCAAAACTCACGCACCTGCAATACGCCTTCGGCAACTTGAGTCCGGATGGCGAATGCAAGAACGTGACGTTCACGGAACCTGCTACCAACGGCAATCCAGGCAGCGAGTATGCGGGCGATGGTGGCGATGCCTATGCCGACATGACCGACTATTCCGGTCCTGCGATCCTTCCCAATTCGGGTCTGGGCGACTGGAAAGCCACGCTGAGAGGCAACCTTGGCCGGCTCAAGGAGATCAAGGCGAAATATCCCAATCTGAAGGTGATGATTTCGCTGGGCGGCTGGTCGTGGTCGAAGTATTTCCCCACGGTTGCCGATACGGCGGAAGGCCGCACCAAGCTGGCGCAGAGCTGCATCAACATGTGGCTCAAAGGCAATCTTCCGCTTGAGGAAGGCGGCAATCGCGGCGGCGTGGGCGCCGGTGCCGGCATCTTCGACGGCATCGATATCGACTGGGAGTTCCCGGGCGGCGGCGGTGAGGGCCACAACCAGCCACCCACACCGCGCGACAAGCACAACTTCACATTGCTGCTGCAGGAGTTCCGCCGGCAAATGGATGCCTACGGCAAACGCGCAGGACGGCATTTCGAACTGTCCGTAGCCGTGGGTGCGGGGCCGGAGAAGATCGATCACACCGAGCCGGCCGAGTACAGCCAGTACCTGGATTATCTCGGCGCGATGACCTACGACTATCACGGCGGTTGGGAAAACAGCACCGCGCATCAAGGCCAGATGTACGGCGATCCCAACGGCAAGTTCTGGGATGCGCCTGGTCAACCGCTGAAACCGGTACCTGTTACGGAGCAGCTCAGCGTGGATAACTCCATACGCTACTTGCTCGACCATGGCGTAACTGCGAACAAACTGGTGATTGGCCTGCCGTTCTACGGCCGTGGTTGGACGGGCGTACAACCCGGTGACAACGGCAAAGGCATCTATCAAATGGCGACCGGTCCCGCGCCGGGCACCTTTGAGCCTGGTTTCGATGACTACAAGAAACTGAAGACGTTTGTGGGAACGAATGGATACCAGGTTTTCAGGGACGACAAAGTGGGTGCATGGCTGTACAGCCCCACCATGCAGATCTTCTGGAGCTACGACGATCCACAGGAAATCGGCCGCAAGGCGCAGTACGTCTCGCAGCATCACTTGGGCGGTGTGCTGATCTGGGACAGCAGCGGCGACGATTCCAGCGGCAGCTTGATCAACGCCGTGAACAGCAAATTGCATTGATGGTTACCGACAGCGCGGCACAGGGAGGTGCCGCGTCTCTGGCACGCATTAACACGCTTGGGAGCGAGCATGCAGCGACATCATGTTCAAGATGCGACAGGTCGACGCCGACGCGGCTTCACGCTGCTGGAACTGCTGGTGGTGCTGCTCATCATTGCGCTGCTGGCCGGGTACGTGGGGCCGAAGCTGTTCTCGCAAGTGGAACAGGCCAAGGTGAAAACCGCGCGCGCGCAAATGAAGACGCTGGGCGATGCGCTGGGCCAATACCGGCTCGATACCGGCCGCTATCCCACCGACCAGGAAGGCCTGGACGTCTTGGTGAAGCAGCCCGCCGGTGCGAAGAACTGGCATGGCCCGTATCTGAGCAAGGAGGTGCCGTTCGATCCCTGGGGCAACCCTTATGTTTTCAAGAACGCCGGCAACACCCAGCACGAAATCATTTCCTATGGCAGCGATGGCAAGCCGGGAGGAACGGGCGATGCGGCCGATATTGTGTACGAGTTTTAAAGCGTGCCCTTTCGATGTGGCGAGAGGGCTAAGGTGAGGGGCGAATGCTTGCCGGGAACACCCGCATGTAAGGATGCATGAGGCAAGGATGCACGGGACTTCCCTGCGCTCAAGGACGTCATGGCCCGGGACATTCGCCCCTCACTTCAGCTCTTTCCCTTGCAGGATCGTCACTCCGGCGAAGGCCGGAGTCCCGTTGGAAACGACGTGCGCAGCACCGCTTAAAGGGTTTAACGGCTTCGCACGATGTCTTCGAACCGGAATCCGGCCTTCACCAGAATGACGACAGGGAGCATCGAGCGGTGCCTTGACTTGGACAGCCATATAGACGTCCAAATCGCCACGCGCCGCATGCAGGGATGCCGGTAGCAGCCGTGTGCAGGTTGGGTATGGACCCAGCCTGGGAATCTTCGTGGATCGTGAGGCATCAGGTGGGTCTATGCGCAGGGCGATGCTGCTTCTTCCGTTGATCGTCATGGCCCAACCCGCGCATGCGTGGTGCTGGAGCACCGCTGCCGCGCGTTATCACGTCGACCCCTTGTTGCTGTATGCCATCGCCAAAGTGGAGTCGGGTCTGAACCCGCAGGCCACCGGCTGGAACCGCGACGGCAGCCACGACATCGGGCTCATGCAGATCAACAGCAGCCATCTGCGCGAACTGGCGGCCTTCGGCATTACCGAGCAACGGCTGCGTACCGAGCCATGCACCGCGATCATGAGCGGCGCGTGGATACTCGCGCGCTTTGTGCGCGAGTTTGGTTACGGTTGGACGGCGGTCGGCGCCTATAACGCCGGTAGCGACCCGCAGCTTGACGCATTGCGCGAGCGCTATGCCTTGCGTGTGTGGGCTTATTACCGGCAACTGCTCGCATGGCGCGAGCGGGTTGCGATGGCGCCATCAACGCATCACGAGGCGCCGTGATGCAAGCCTTCGACGCCAAAGTGCTGCGGCAAGGCCAATTGCAGACGGTGCGCGTCAATGCCATCGACGACGCCGAGGCGCGCCGGCGTTTGCAAGCCGACGGTGCGCAGGTCTTGTCGCTGCATCGCCGTGCTTCACTCGGCTTGCGTACGCGCAAGCCAAAATTTGCGCTGAGTTTGTTCATCCAGGAACTGGTGGTGCTGCTGGATGCCGGCCTGGTGCTGGTCGAATCGGTGGAGACACTGCGCGACAAGGCACCGCCGGGCAGCAACCGGCAGGTGCTGGAAGAACTGGTGCAGGCGATGCATCAGGGGCAACCGTTCTCTCGCGCGCTGGAGGCGCAGCCGGCGATCTTTCCGCCGCTATTGGTGGCGACCGTGGCGTCATCCGAACACAGCGGGCAGCTGGCGACGGCGTTGCGCCGTTACCACCATTACGAAGCGCATCTGGAAACCGTGCGCAAGCGTGTCAGCGGTGCGCTGGTGTATCCGATGGTGGTGTTGAGCATTGGCGGATTGATTCTGCTGTTCTTGCTGTTCTTCGTCATCCCACGCTTTTCCGCTGTGTTCGCGAACATGGCCGAGCTGCCCGCCACGGCCAAGGCGATGTTGTGGTGGAGCGGGGTGGTGCGTGATCACGGCGGCAAGCTGTTCCTCGGCGCGATCGCGGCGGTGGTGGGTCTGGTGCTGTTGTTCCGCAGCGCGGTGGTGAAGCAGCAGTTGATGGCGTGGTTCTGGCGTTTGCCGCGCCTGGGTGAGCAGCGCCATTTGTTCGTGTTGGCGCGCTTCTATCGCACCCTGGGCATGTTGCTGGCCGGTGGCATGGCGGTGGTGCCATCCATTGAACTGGTGGGTGGTTTGTTGCCGGCCGAACGGCAGAGAGATCTGCAGGCGGCATTGGTGAAAATCAAAGCCGGGCAGACTTTGTCATCCACGCTTGGCGAACACGCGCTCACCACACCGGTGGCCGAACGCCTGCTGCGCGTGGGTGAGCAGAGCGGCGAACTGCCCGCGATGTGCGAACGCATTGCGCAGTTTCATGACGAAGCGCTGGCGCGGGCGATCGAAATGTTCAGCAAGATCTTCGAGCCGGTGTTGATGCTGGTGGTCGGCGCGCTGATCGGCGTGATCGTGTTTCTGCTGTACATGCCGATCTTCGAATTGGCCGGCAGTATCTCGGAGTAGACGATGGCGATATCCATGCAAACGTGGGTGGAACAGGCGCGCACACAAGGCGTGCCGCTGGCGGATTATCTTTCCGGCGTACTGCGCGATACGCCCGATGCCTTGCCCGATGTCGCCACCATGCTGAGCCTGTCGGTGTTGCAGCCGGAACAGCTGGCGCGCGGCTGGCGTTTCGACCGCTACAGCCTGCCGGATTCGCTCGCGCACAACGTGTTGCCGCTGGAGATCGACGGCACGCTTTACCTGGTGCTGGGCGATCCTTTCTCGCTGAGTACGCGGCAGTGGGCGCAAACCGAGCCGGCGGTGCGCGGCTTTACGCTGGCGATGAGCCAGGCAGGCGCGGTGCGCGCTCACTTGCAGCAGGCGGAAAAAACCGAACGCGTGGTGGGCGAGCTGGAAGGCGAGCACGGCGAGACGCGCGTCGGCATGGAGGCGCAGGAAATTTCACTCGCCACCATCGCGCGCGACGAAAGCCGCGTGGTGCGCCTGGTCAACTCCATGCTGTTCGATGCGCTGCAAAGCCGAGCCAGCGACATCCACATCGAGAGCACCGCGGAAGGGCTGGTGATCAAGTACCGCATCGACGGCGTGCTGCAGCAGATCGGCCAGGCGGCTGGCGTCGACGTAGCCGAGCAGGCGCTGTCGCGTTTGAAGGTGCTGGCAGAGCTGGACATCGGCGAACGCCGCGTACCGCAGGACGGCCGTTTCAAGGCGCACATGCAAGGGCGCGATATCGACTTTCGCGTATCCATCATGCCCAGCATTCACGGCGAGGATGCCGTGCTGCGTGTGCTCGACAAGGCGCAGCGCGGTGAATCGCTGAGCCTGGATGCGCTCGGCTTGCACAAGGATGCGATCGAACGCATCCGCCGCCTGGCCAGTGAACCCTATGGCATGTTGCTGGTGACGGGCCCGACCGGCAGCGGCAAATCCACCACGTTGTATGCGGCGCTGTCGGAAACCAACACCGGCGAGAAAAAGATCATCACCATCGAAGACCCGGTGGAATACGAGTTGCACGGCGTCTTGCAGATACCGGTGAACGAAAAGAAAGGGCTCACTTTTGCGCGCGGCCTGCGTTCGGTTTTGCGCCACGATCCGGACACGATTCTGGTCGGCGAAATCCGCGACGGTGAAACCGCCGGCATTGCCGTGCAGGCGGCATTGACCGGACACCTGGTGTTGTCATCCGTGCACGCCAATACCGCTTTCAGCGTGCTGGAGCGGTTTCTCTATCTGGGTGTGGAGCCGGCCAGCTTTGTCGAAGCGCTCAATGGCGTGGTGGCGCAACGGCTGGTGCGGCGCATTTGCGAACAATGCGCGCAGGATGGCGAACCGGATGCCGAGCTGGTGCAAGCCATCGGGCTATCGCAGGAGACGATCGAGAAAGGCCGTTATCGCATCGGGCGCGGTTGCGAAGCTTGCCGCGGCACCGGCTATCGCGGCCGTTTGGCGCTGGCGGAAGTGCTGCGCATGACCGACGCACTGCGCGAAGGTCTGCTGCAACGGGCTTCCGCCGCGCGTTTGCGCGACATGGCGGCCGAATACGGCCACGTGTCGATGCGCGACATCGCCCTGGCCAGCGCGGCCGCAGGCCAGACAACCTTGCAGGAGGTGCATCGTGTCGTCGCTCTTTACTGAGTATCAATCGATGGTGCACGAGCGGCAGATGGCGTGGACGTCGTATCTGCCATGGCAGTGCTACGCGTTGCCGAAACGTCGCGTGACGGCCAGGCCGAGCCAGGCAACGGCACAACGCGCAACACCCACCTCGGTAGCGACACCCGCCGCGTCGGCCGTGCCCACGCCTGCGCGAGCGGATGCCATCCCGCTTTTTGGCAGGCCGCGCGTATCGTCGCTCGTGACGGAACACTTGATCGTGGTGCACGAACAGCAGGTGGAATGGGCAACACGATTGCCATGGACGCATAAAAGCATCTGGCGCGAACAGGCAGCAGGCGATGTGCTGGAGGCGTGCGCGGCGTTACTGAAACACGCCCCACGCGGACGCCTGCGCAGGTTCGATCGCGTGACGGCGCTGCTCGGCTTTCCGCACGTTTCCTATGCCGATCTGCCATGGACCGATGGCTTGTACAGCGAAGCCGATTGGCAGGCGTACGCGCGTGCCGTGCTCACCGAGCGCCTGGGCGTACGGTTTGACACGGCACGCGTGGTGATCGACCACGCCGGCTTCGGCAAGCCGCGGCTGGTGGCGGCCGTACACGGCGAGTTGTGCGACGACTTGCGCAAGCTCCTCGCTACCGCCGGCATGCGCTTGCGGCATGCGGTGCCGCTGGCGATGGCGGCAGCACGGCACTATTGGTGGCAGTTGCCTCGCAGCGGTGTGCTGGCCGTGCCTGAGCCACACGCACTCACCTGTTTCTTTCGGCAGGCCGATGCGTGGCAAGGCGCATGCAGCCTGCGGGTGAGCGAGCAGGCAACGCTCGGCGACAATCTTTTGACGGCGCAATTGTTGTCTGGCCATGCCAGCGATGCCGTGCTGGTGGCGGATCACGACACAGGTTATGCGCCGGATGCGCAAACACCACCGCTGCGCTGGCTGGGGCGTGCGCATCTGTGGCAGGGGGCTGCATGAACCTTCCACACAGCACGCCGCATCGGTTTGCCCATGCCTTGGACGTATTGCGCGCGCGCGCTCGCCGGCCTTGGCCGTGGCGCGCGGATCTGTTGGGCAGCCACGGATCGATCAGCTGGCTGGTGGTGATTCTATGGTTGTTGGCGTTGCTGCTTGCCGCATTGACCTGGGGCGACTGGATGGCTTTGCAGCAGCGCGAAGCGGACGTCGAATTGTTGGAGGAACGCTTTCAAGCCTTGGCGACGCGGCAGGAGCGCGCGTTGCAGGCCGAACGGTACTTGTCGCCTTTGCAGCGTGATCAGGTTGAGGAATTCGCCAAGCAGCAAGCCTCGCCGCAATTGTTGCTCGATCGCATCGGTGCGGCGTGGACGCCGCAGATCGCGCTATTGCGGTTGGACGTCGATACGCTAGCCGGCCAGGCGAACCTGGATATCGAAGCGCGCACGCTGGAGGAGGAATTCGCCTTCGCCGAACGGCTGCGGCGTTATGGGCATGCGGAGGCAACGCTGCAGCAGGATGCGCAGCGCACGGATGATCCTGATCGTGCGATTGGCGCGCGGTTGCGGGTGTCGTCGCCATGAGTGTGCATCGTTTGTTCTCTCCGTCACCCCGGCGAACGCCGGGGCGACCGGTGTTGGCAGATTGCCGTGCAACACGTCCCCGCCTAAGGCCGTCATTCCCGCGAAAGCGGGAATCCATGTGCGCTGATGCATCCCTGAAAATGGGTTCCCGCTTTCGCGGGAATGACGGCTCAGGGGAGGGCTTCGTCTTCGACCGCCGCAGATCCGGTGCTCGTCATTCCGGCGAAGGCCGGAATCCAGTGAAATACGTCGTGCGAAGCACGCAAAACCTTTATGTCGAGTGCTGCGTACATCATTTCCAACTGGACTCCGGCCTTCGCCGGAACAAGCCCTTCGATGGAGGTGCCGCATGACACCTTCTTCTGAGGCCACCAACAAACCCCAGCGCCGCACAACAATCACCACACAACAGATCGTCCCGCGCCTGCGCTGGACCTTCGCCACCGTTTCCCGCGCACTGGGCCTCTACGGCTGGGTCGCCGTACTGCTGTTGCTCGGCGCGCTGGTATTCCAGCGCCTGGTGATCAGCTCCGGCGATCGGCTGCTGGATGTCCGGCAGCACGCTGCGCTCGACGGCATCGCCCTGCATCCAGAGCAGGCGGAGCGGCTGGAAGTTGCTGAGCCGAAGGTTTTGCCTTCCGCCAATGATTTCATGCAACGTCTGGCCGGCATCAACGCACTGTTGCAATCGTTCGGCTTCGCGCATGCGGAAGCGTCGTATCAGCAGACCGATCTGGGCGATCTGAAACTGCGCCGCCTGGTCGTGGAGATGCCTTTGCGCGGCCCTTATCCACCCTTGCGCGCTGCGTTGGACGATCTTGCCAAGCAGCCGGGTGTACGGATCGAGCATCTGCAGCTGACGCGCAAGCGCATCGGCGACGACCAGCTTGATATCGTGCTGCGTTTCAGCCTGCTCGGAACGCTACCATGAAGCTACCGCGCTACTTGCAGGTGCTGCTGGCGGTGACGCTGCTGATCGTCGGCGTGATGTTCTGGCGCGACCATCAACCTGCCGAGGATGAGCTGTTGCCCGCGCGCGTGTCCGCCGCACGAACGCCTTCCGCCGGTGGTGCTGAACCCGCTGCCGCGGCGAGCATTGCCGCGGTACCGGATCGTGGCCAGGGCATGAATCTGTTTCCGCCGCAAACCTGGCGACCGCCGCCGCCACCCGCACCGCCGCCAGTCGCGACAACGCCGAGCAAACCATCGCCGCCATCCATGCCGTTCACGGTGACCGGCGAATGGCGTTACCTGGGTGAGCAGCCGGTCGTGATGCTGCAGCGGAACGGCGGCGAAACCTATGTGCTGTGCGCGGCCTGCGACCTGGCCGGCCGCATTCAACCTGGGCAGCGCATCGGTGCGGATTACCGGCTGGACGACATCAGCGAGCACACCGTCAAGCTTACGTATCTACCGCTGCATCATCCCTACACGCTTTCATTCGGAGCGCGCTGACCATGCAGGATCACACTCTAAGAGTCTCGCGACGCATGGTGGGCCGGCTCTTGCTGGGCATCGCGCTGGTGGCCGCGTTGAACAGCTGCGCGGTCGACAGAGCCCTCAACGCGAGCGATGAGGCGCGCACCCGAGGCGATTACGTGGCCGCGGTGCAGGTGCTGCGGCAGCAGTTGCGCGAATCGCCGGACGACATTCGCTTGCAGACAGCCCTGCATGGCGCGCTGGAGCGCCTTACCAGTTATTACAGCCAGCAAGCCGACCGTGCCTTGCGCGACGGCAACGACGATGAAGCGGTGGCGGACCTGCGTGTGATTACCGAAAACGATCCGGCCAACATCGCCGCGCGCAATGCCATCGCCGAGATCCAGGCACGCACGCGGCTGCAGCCGCTATTGCAGCAGGCGCGTGCCATGCAGGCGACCGATCCGCGCGGCGCGCTGCGCTTGGTGCGCCAGGTGCTGGCCGAACAACCCAATTACTACGAGGCCGTGCAATTGCGCGATGCGCTGAGCGGCAAGCTGGAGCGCGCCGATACGGTGACGCCGAAAGTGAGCGATGCATTGCGCCGTCCGGTATCGCTCAACTTCAATTCGCAACCGCTCAGCAATATTTTTGATGCCATTCACAAAATGACGGGCATCAACTTCGTGTTCGATCGCGACGTGAACCAGCAGGCCGCCGCGAGTATTTCGGCCACGCGCACGACGGCGGAGGATGCGATCAATCTGCTGCTGGCCTCGCAGCAGTTGGGTAAGAAGATGCTCGATCCGAAAACCTTCATGATCTACCCCGCACGCGCGGAAAAGGACCGCATTTACCGCGACTTGGTGGTGCGCACGTTTTTCCTGAGCTATGCCGATCCCAAGCAGGTGGCGGCGTACATCAAGCAGATGTTCAAGCCACGCGAAGTGCTGGTGGATGAGCGTTTGAGCGCGGTGATCGTGCGCGATGGCCTGGATACGATCGGGCCGATCGAGAACATGGTGCAGACGCTGGATTTGCCGCAGTCGGAAGTGACGATGGATGTGACCGCGCTGGAAGTCAGCCGCAACGATTTGCGCAACCTGGGTATCGAGTACCCGGGCGCTATCGGCGTGTCGGCAGGAAATGGCGGCGAGGGTGGCGGTGGCGACGGTGAGGACGGCGGGGCGCTCAACAATGCCGGTGGCACGACCCCGCTCAACAACCTGCTCAATCTGCGCCGCAGCGACATTCGAGTGACCAGTCCGGCGTTGACGCTGAACATGCTGGAGAGCAGCGGCAATACCGAAATGCTGGCCAATCCGCGCGTGCGGGTGAAGAACCGCGAAAAGGCCACCGTCACCATCGGTGAGCGCGTACCGGTGGTGACGACCACCAGCATCAATGGCGTGGGCACCACCGAATCGATCAACTATCAGGATGTCGGCTTGAAGCTGGAGATCGAGCCGATCATCAGTCTGCACGATGAAATCGACATCAAGGTATCCATGGATGTCAGCAACGTCATTCGCGAAGAGAAAACCAAAACCGGCCTTATCGCGTACGTGATCGGTACCCGCAACATCGAAACCACGCTGTCGTCGCGCAACAACGAAATGCAGATCATCGGCGGCTTGATCCGCCGTCTGGATTTCGATCGAAAGAGCGGCTTACCGTGGGTGAGCCGCATTCCGATCCTTGGGCAGTATTTCTTCGGTTCGAGGAATCGCAGCAACGAAAACTCGGAAATCGTGCTGCTGATCCGGCCGCGCATCGAACGCAATCTGGAATTGCCGGCCTCGCAAGTAAGCACCTTCATGAGCGGCACCGAAGCGCGCCCGGGCGATGAAAGCCTGCAACTGCGCAACAGCGAAAACGTGAATGTCGGCGCGCCTGCGGGCGGTGCGGCGGCCGGTGGTGCCACGCCGCCACCACCGGCCGAACAACCCAACGCCAATTGGCAGCCGTTGCCGCCGCCGGTAACGAACGAGCCGGCAAATGCCGCGTCCGCACCTGAAACACCGCAGGAGCCAGCGTCGGCGGCATCCGTGGCAGCGCCGGCGAACAGTAGCCAAGCGCGTTCTGGGCGTCGTGGAGGATAAGGCCGTGCGCTTCGTAGAGGCTCAACCCGTCATTAATGACGAACAAGAGTTTTCGGCGGTTGAAAACACCTTGAATCCAGGCCTTCGGAAGTCTGGGGTGAGGGTATGTGCAGAGCGGGATGACGACGCCGCACATGCCATCACCCCAAACCCCTCTCCTGGAGGGAGAGGGGCTTCAAGCGCGCGGACGTCACGCGGATTCACCATGGTGGAACTGCTGGTAACGCTGACCTTGCTGGCCTTGCTTGCCTCGGTCGCCGTGCCGCTGGGCCAACTCACGGCACAGCGCAATCGCGAAATGGAATTGCGCATCGACCTGCGCGATTTGCGGCGCGCGATCGATGCTTACAAGCGCGCCTACGACGAGGGCCAGATCGAAAAGAAAGTTGGCGAGAGCGGCTACCCGCCCACGCTGGAAACCCTGGTGCAAGGCGTGGACGACAGCAAATCACTGGAGAGCCGCAAGAAGATTTATTTTCTGCGCCGTATTCCGCGTGATCCGATGTGCAATTGCCCCGATACCCCGCCGCAGGAAACCTGGAACCTGCGCAGCTACGCCAGCCCGCCGGATGCGCCGCGCGCCGGCAAGGATGTGTTCGACGTGGCATCCCGCAGTAAGGAGGAGGCGCTCGATGGCACGCACTACAACACATGGTGAAGGTTTTACGCTGATCGAATTGCTGGTGGTGATGGCGATTGTCGCCACGCTGCTGACGCTGGTGGCGCCGCAGTATTTCCGTCAGCACGAGCGCGCGCAGGAAACCGTGTTGCGGCATAACCTGAGCGCGATACGACAGGCGTTGGACCAATACATGGAAGACCGTGGCGCAGCGCCCGCGACCTTGGATGAATTGGTGCAACGGCGTTATCTGCGCGAGATTCCGGTGGACCCCATCGCCGGCGGCAACGGTGCGTGGCGCATCGACACGCGCGAGGATGGCGGGGTGGCGGATGTGCATAGCAGTGCGTCGGGCACCGGGTTGGATGGGACGGAATATGCGTCGTGGTAAACGACCCGCAGCATTCGTAGGCTGGGATGACAATCCCAGCATCGCCATCTCCAAGAGCGCTGGGATTGTCATCCCAGCCTACAAAAGCCGTCGACGGCAGCAAGGCGCAAGCTACACCGGCATGCTGTTCGCCGTGGCCGTGGTGAGCGTGATGCTGATGAAAGTCGGCACGATGTGGGGCACGCAACTGCGCCGCGAGCGCGAAGCGGAGCTGTTGTTCCGTGGCGATGAGATACGCCGCGCACTGGACAGCTACAGCCGCTCCGGTCCCGTAACCGGCGTGTACCCCAAGACGCTGGAAGACCTGGTGGAAGACCGCCGCGAGATAACCATCCATCGCTATCTGCGCCGCGTGTACGCCGATCCGATCACCGGCAAGGTGGATTGGGTGCTGGTGCGTGATCCGAACGGCGGCATCATCGCCGTGCACAGCCGCGCTACCGATACGCCGCTGAAGCACGCGGGTTTCGACGAGCAAGACGAAGGGTTTGCGAATGCGGCCAGTTACGCCGATTGGGTGTTCAATGCGCGGATGATGCGGCAGTGAGGTCGCCGGTTGCCGTGATGATCACAATCATTCGTCGCCCCGGCGAAAGCCGGGGCCCAGTGTCTTGATGGACGAGCAAAGCCGCTAGGCCCCGGCTTTCGCCGGGGCGACGAGGCATGCGGATGCATCACGATGCTGGGATTTCATCCCAGCCTACTTTGATCCGGTGTTATCCGGATGCGAGGACGACGGATGCCACCGCGATTTGAATCGCTCCATCACCAACGGCACCAGCGACAGCAAGGCGAGCACGCCGAGTGGCGCGATCACGCTGGGATCGAAAATCAATCCAACGCCCACCTTTTTTCCATGCGCGAGTGCATGCCCAAGGCCGGCGCCAATGGAGGTTTCGAATATCAACATGACCGTGCCACCGAACCACGTGGCACCGAGAAACAACCACAACGAACAGCGCAACCACGCAAGCGCCATGGTGACCAGCCCAAACGGCGCGACGGGTACCAGACGCAGGAACAGCGTGTAAGGCACCGGATGGCGTTCGAAACCGTGATGCAGTTTTTCCGCGATGGCAGGCGGATGTTTACTGCCGACACCGAAGGCGTATCGACTGGCCAGAAACAGAATGAGCGAACCCAGCGTGAGCCCGATCGACGAATAGGTGGTGCCTTCCACCACGCCAAACGCGAAGCCGCCCGCGAGAATCAACACGATGGTCACCGGAATGCCGGTGCAGGTCGCCAGTATCAGCAGGCCGATGTAGACAAGCCGGCTCATCCACGGATGTTCCGCAATCTCGGCATGCAATTGATGCTGATGCGCAACAAGCTGTTCCGGATGCATGCGATCGAACACACCCGAGGCCAGCAGCACGACGCCCGCCGCAATCAGCAGCAATAGCGGCAGCGCGGCGCGCAGGCGTTTCAATAGCGTTCTCCGCGCGCGCCGTAGGTGGCCAGCACGCTGCGTGCTTCGTCGCGCAGGATGTCGCGGCGTACCTGGATGCCACGGCGTTCCAGTTCGCCGATCCAATCGGCGGGCAAGGGGCCTTCATCGAATTCGGTAAGCGATTCTACGTCTTCCCCGCGCGCACCGATCAACAAGGTATCGACGCCGGCCCAGAAGGTGGCGCCATAACACTGGCAGCATGGTTGCGCGCTGGTGGCGAGGGTGTAATGGCCGCCTTTCTCGTTCAGGCGATAGCTCTGCAGGCGCTGCTGGGCAGCCATGTAGGCCAGCATTTCGGCATGGGCTGCCGAGCAGCTTTGCGGAATGACGCGGTTGGCCGCAGCGGCGATCAGGCGACCATGTTCATCGAACACGGCCGCACCGAAGGGGCCACCCTGGCCGTGTTCGATATTGCGCCGCGACAGCTCGATCGCCAACCCGACACGCTCTTCGTCCGTGAGATAACGCCGGCTGGTGTCGGCGACGTCCTCGATCCACGGTGGCAGCGTGAGGTGGATCTGCAGCGGCAGCATCATGCGCTTTGCTTGGCCCAGGTGTCGCGCAGGGTAACCGCACGGTTGAACACGGGCGCTTCCGGGCGGTGATCCAGGCGATCGGCGACGAAGTAGCCCAGGCGCTCGAACTGATGGTGCTGCTCCGGCGCGGCCTGCGCGGCGGAGGGTTCCACCCAGCCACGCACGATGCGCTTGGCATCCGGATTGATGTGCTCGATCCAGGTCTTGCCGTCGCTTTCGTCGTCCGGCGTGGGCACGTTGAACAGGCGGTCGTACAGGCGGATTTCGGCGGAAACGCCGTGCCTGGCGCTGACCCAGTGGATGGTGCCCTTCACCTTGCGCTCGGCGCCGGGCATGCCGGAGCGGGATTCGGGATCGAGCGTGCAATGCACTTCGCTGACGCTGCCGTCGGTGGCCTTGATCACGTCCACGCACTTGACGATGCCGACGCCGCGCAGGCGCACTTCGCCATCGGGCTTCAGGCGATGGAAGCCCTTTGGCGGCACTTCGGCGAAATCCTCGCGCTCGATCCACACGTCGCGCGAGAACGGCACCTGGCGTGTGCCGAAGCTTTCGTCCTTGGGATGGTTGGAGAAGGTGAGCGACTCTTCGTGGCCTTCCGGCAGGTTGGTGATGACCAGCTTGAGCGGGTCGATCACCGCCATGCGGCGTGGTGCGGTGGCGTCGAGGTCTTCGCGCACGCAGTTTTCGAGAATGGCGTAGTCGATGACGCTGTTCTGCTTGCTCACGCCCAGGCGTTCGATCAGCAGGCGAATACCGCCTGCCGTAAAGCCGCGCCGGCGCAGGCCGCGCAGGGTGTTCATGCGCGGGTCGTCCCAGCCGTCGACCAGGCCTTCGTTTACCAGCTGGGCGAGCTTGCGCTTGCTGGTGATCATGTAGCTCAGGTTGAGGCGGGAGAACTCGATCTGGCGCGGCTTGGCCGGTTCCGTCTTGAAGCCAGCATCGCGCATGTGCTGCCACAACTCGGGGTGATTGGGCAGGTCCACCTTGTCCACGAACCAGTCGTAGAGCGGGCGGTGGTCCTCGAACTCCAGCGTGCACAGCGAGTGGGTAATGCCTTCCAGCGCATCGGAAAGGCAGTGCGCGTAGTCGTACATGGGGTAGATCGGCCAGGCGTCGCCGGTGTTCTGGTGGGTGACCTTGCGGATGCGGTAGATGGCCGGATCGCGCATGTTCATGTTGCCGGAGGCCATGTCGATCTTGGCGCGCAGCGTCTTGCTGCCATCGGCAAATTCGCCTGCGCGCATGCGGCGGAGCAGGTCCAGGTTTTCCTCCACGCTGCGGTCGCGGTGGGGTGAGTTGCGGCCCGGCTCGGTGAGGGTGCCGCGGTATTCGCGCATTTCCTCAGGGGTGAGGTCATCCACGTAGGCGTGGCCGTCCTGGATCAGCTTGACGGCGGCACGGTAGAGCACCTCGAAATAGTCGGAGGCGTGGCGCAGGTCGTGCCAGTCGTAGCCAAGCCAGCGCACGTCATCCTTGATGCCTTCGACGAACTCCGGGTCTTCCTTGCCGGGGTTGGTGTCGTCCAGGCGCAGGTTGCACCAGCCGGCAAACTCGCGGGCGATGCCGAAATCCAGGCAGATCGCCTTGGCGTGGCCGATGTGCAGGTAGCCGTTCGGCTCCGGCGGAAAGCGCGTGCGGATGGCCGTGTGCTTGCCGCTGCCCAGATCCTCGCGAATGATTTGACGGATGAAATCGCGCGGCGCATCGGTCTCAGGGGTTACGGCAGGCGTGGCGGCAGCGGACGAGGTGGACATCGGATCAAAGCTTCGCAGGTGCGGGAGCCGTCAAGTTTAACCGCTTGAAGGAATTGCGAAAGCGCGGGGTAGTGGAGGAGAGCACTATCCGCCGTCCTGTCACGAGCGAGGGCGAGTCCATGAACAAGCGTACCCCGGTTGTCGAAGCGAACGATTTGGCGATTGACCTGGCCAAGAACGTGTTCGAAGTGGTGGGTGCTGATCGGCGCGGCCACGAGCTGTGGCATCGACGTCTATCGACGCGCCAAGCGTTGGAGCGTTTCCTGGATCACCTGAATCACCGATGTGCGTGGGCATGGAAACGGGTCCGGGTGCGCAGGCGTGGGGCGCCGTCTGCCGGCGCGCGGAATCACCGTGAAGATTCTGCCGGCGCGTGGCGTGAAGACGCATGGTCACCGGATGAAGAACGACCTCAACGATGCGTGGGCGATCCTGCGCGCGATGCATGATCGAGACCTTCATCGGGTGCCGGTGAAGAGTGAGGCGCAGTTGACCTTGCAGTTCCAGCATCGCGTGCGGGCTGGCTGTATCAGCCGACGCACGGCCGTGAGCAATCAGTTGCGCGCGGCACTGCTGGAATACGACTGGGTGGCCGGACGTGGCGAGGCGGCCCTGAAAAAGCTTTCGCGGGAATGACGGCCATGGGGGCGCCGCATCAATCCAGCGCCACGGAGATGGCCGATGCGCTGCGTCGCTTCACGCGGCCCATTCCCATCGACAGCAACGTCACCACCAGCAGCGCCCCTGCATTGCAGGCCAGACCGATGGCGAACGCATGCGCATACGCTTTCACACCGGCGTGTCCATGCAATGCGGTGTAGAACACGCCGCCGATAATCGCCACGCCCAACGCCGCACTGATCTGCAGGGCGGTGATCACCATGCCCGACGCCAAACCGGCATGACGGGTTTCCACGCTGCCGATGACGGCGCGAATCAACGCCGGCAGCGCGACGCCAAAACCGAAACCTGCCATCGCCAGCGCCGGCACCAGCGCGCCATAAGGCAACGCGTGCACGACCGTGGCGATCAGAACGCCAAAGCCCACCGCTTCGCAGGTACACGCAAGCGGCAATGCGCGTCGGCCCAGTCCATCGATCAGCCGCGAGGCCAGCATGGAGCCGCAGAAAAAGCCGATGGTGAATGGCACCGTCGCCAATCCCGCTTGCAGGGCGCTCTGTTGCAAACCGCTTTGCAGATACACCGCATAGGTGAGGAAAAACGACGAGGTGAGGTAAATCCCCAGCGCCGCCAATATGCCCAGCGAAAAATCGCCTTCGCCAAACAGCCGCACGTCGATCAACGGCGAGCCGCCGCGTTTGGCCACTTGCGCCTCGAAGCGCACGAACACCGCGAACATGATCAGCGAACCGGCCAGCATGGCGTAGGTCCACATGGGCCAACCCTGCTCGCGGCCTTCCACCAATGGATACACCAGCAAGGCCAGGGCGATGGACAGCAACGCCACACCACCCAGGTCCAGCCGCACCGCATGTTCGGCGCGCGATTCGCGCAGCAGCACGAAGCCGGCGATCCATGCCGCCACACCTACCGGCAGATTCACCAGAAAGATTAGCTGCCAACCCATGCCCCACAGGTGGCTCGATACCAATGCGCCGCCAAGCAAGGCGCCAAGCGTGGCCGCCACGCCGAAGGTGGCCGAGTAGAACCCCAAAGCGCGCGGCTGCTCGTGGTGCGGAAACATCACGCGGATCGAGGCCAACACTTGCGGCGCCAACGCCGCAGCCGTCATGCCTTGCAGGATGCGCCCGGCCAGCAAGGCTTCCGACGACCACGCCGATCCGCACAGCAGCGAGGCCAGCGTAAAGCCCGCAATGCCGAGCAGGAACATCCGCCGCCGACCGTACAGATCGCCCAGCCGCCCGCCCGTGATCAGGAACACGGCATAGGTTGCCGCATACGCCGAAATCACGAACTGCAATTGCGCCGCGCTGGTGTGCAAGGCGCTGCGTATCGAAGGCAGCGCCACGTTCACGATGAAGAAATCCAGCGGCGGCAGAAACGCGCCCGCCAACAACACGGGTAAAGCCAGCCATCGCCGCGGATCGCCCGCAGCGTCATGCGTCGTCATGCCCAACTCCTGCGGCAAATCAGCTTGGCGATCATGCTAGTCCGGGTCTAAGATAAGTAACACTCATGATTGAGCGATTTAGTCATGACAAATGAAAATGCCTACCTGCGCCGTCCGCTGGACCTGGATGCGGTGCAGGCGTTTGTGCTGGTGGCCGACCTCAACAGCTTTACCCGCGCCGCCGAAGCCATCGGCACCACCCAGTCCGCCATCAGCCTGAAGCTGAAGCGTCTGGAGGATCGGCTCGGTCATCGCCTGCTGGAGCGCACGCCGCGACGCGTGCGCCTGCTGTCGGAAGGCGAGGCGTTCCTTGGCGCTGCGCGTGAGTTGCTGGATGCGCACGAACGCGCCTTGCATCGGAGGGTTGCCGCGCGGCTCAACTTGCGTATCGGCATCAGCGACCAGGCCGCAGGCACGGATTTGCCGTCCTTGCTGGCCAAGCTCGGCGCTTACGATCGCGCGCTCAGCATGGAAGTGCGCGTTGGCGCTTCGCATGGCCTGCTCGCCGCGTACGATCGTGGCGATGTGGACGTAGCGATCGTCTGCCGCGATGGCGTGCGCGGCGATGGCGAGCGCTTATTTGTCGAACCCTATGCGTGGTATGCGCTGCCGGGATTCGACTGGCCGGACGACGAGCCACTGCGCATCGCCTCACTGGCCGCGCCATGCACGATCCGCGCACGGGCGTTGAAAACCCTGGACGATGCCGGTGTGCCCTGGACCGAGGTTTTCGTCGGTGGTGGTCTGCCCGCGGTAGTCGCCGCAGCCGCGGCCGGGCTCGCCGTGGCGCCATTGCCGCAACGCGTATGCGCGCCGACCTTGGTGGACGTCAGTGAACGTCTGGGCTTGCCGCGCCTGCCGTTGACCGAAGTGATGCTGCATCACCGGGTCACCGACCCACGCATGCGCGGCGCTGTGCGCATCCTCGCCGCTGCGCTGCGAGCAAGCGCCGGTTAAACGCAGCGACCCGTAGGCTGGGATGAAATCCCAGCATTAACATGCATGGTGATGCTTCTTTCAAGGCAGCACCGGGGGCACGTATGCCAAGGTAAGCCCCAGCAACCAAAGCAAGCCGAGCACCAGCGGTACGTGCACCAGCAATTGCATGAAGGTGAAGCCCACCACATCACGCGCCTTCAAGCCCAGCACGCCAAGCAGCGGCAGCATCCAGAACGGGTTGATCAGATTCGGCAATGCTTCCGCCGCGTTGTACACCTGCACGGCCCAGCCCAGGTGCACGTGCAAATCATTCGCCGCCTGCATCACGTACGGCGCTTCGATCAACCATTTGCCACCACCGGACGGCACGAAGAAACCAAGCACAGACGAATACACGCCCATCACCAGCGGAAACGTATCGGTGGAAGCGACGTGCACGAACAGGCCCGATAACCGGTGCGCAAGTGTTTGGCCGTCTGCACCAGCCGCATGCGTCAGCAACGCGGCAATGCCGCCGTAGAGCGGAAACTGGATCAGCACGCCGGCCGTGCTTGGAACCGCACGCGTCACTGCATTGAGAAAACTCCGCGGCCGCCAGTGCAGCAACAAACCGATAGTGAGAAATAGGAAATTGTAGGTATTGAGATTGGCAATCGCGGTGACGACCGGTTTGCTGGTGAATTCATAAACGAGCCAGCCCAGCCCGAGCACGCCGATCAAGATCGACAGCAGCGGGCTGTATTCCAGCCATTCGCCAGGACGCGTTCGTGGCGGCAGGTCAGGTGTGGCGCTGTCCACACCACCAAAATCCTGCGCGGTGCGCGCCTGTGAATCGGATGGCGCGGTGAGCCAGCAGATCGCCAGCGATACGATGATCAACACAGCCGTGAGCACGACCGACTGCCACAAAAAAATCGTCTGGCTGAAAGGCAGCACACCCGTGATGGCGAGCAGCCCCGCCGGCATGCTCTTGGGATTGGCCTGCAACTGCGCCGCGGAAGACGAAAGCCCCATCGCCCACACCGCGCCCAGCCCGAGATAGGCAGCCGCCCCCGCGGCGCGATAGTCCATGCGCAAGGCTTCGCGCCGCGCCAATGCGCGTACCAGCAAACCGCCGAATACCAATGAAAAGCCCCACGACAGCAGCGACGCCAGCATGCTGATCAAACCCACGAAGCAGATGGCGCCGCGCCCGGTGCGCGGCACGCGCGCCAACAGATCGATAAAGCGCGCAACGATCGGCGCACTGGCCACCACGTAACCGCCGATCACCACAAAGGCCATTTGCATGGTGAACGGGATCAGGCTCCAGAAGCCATCGCCAAAAGCGTTGACCGTAACGGCCGGCGTGGCACCGAACGCCAACACCGCAACAGCCACGACGATCACGCCCAGCGCGGCGAACACCCAAGCATCCGGAAACCAGCGTTCCGCCCACGCCGCGCTGCGCAACGCAGCGCGTGCCATCCAGCCATCGGTTGCCTTGCCCATGCGCGCATGCCTCCTTCAGCGATGCGGCTATGGTGATGGCGCGATGTGCGCCTCTACAAGAGGTGGTTGGTTAGTGCGCGCGGCGCAGCTTCGCCAGCGTGATGATGCCTACGCCGAACAGAATCACCGCCATGCCGGCCAGGTCGTAAGGGCCGACTTTCTCGCCAAGCAGCAATACGCCGAACAACACGGCCACCGGCGGATTGACGTAGGCATAGCTGGTCGCGAACGCAGGGCGCGCGTGCTTGAGCACGTACAGGTACGCACTGAACGCCACCAAGGAGCCGAACACCACCAGATAGCCTGCCGCCAGCGTGGCGTGCAGCGACGGATGTGCGGGCAGCTTCTCGCCAGTGAGACATCCCACCGCGATCAAGGCCACGCTTCCGCACAGCATTTGCGCCGCCGTGTTCATCATTCCTTGCGGCATGTCCTGATGCTTGCTCCATACCGAGCCAAACGCCCACGCCATGGATGCGACCAGCAGCGCCACGGCACCGATGCGCGAACCGGACAAGGCGCTGCCCAGGTTCAGCACGATCACGCCGAGAAAACCAATGAGCAGCCCGATCGTTTCGTTGCGCGTCGGCCAATCCTTGTACAGGCTGGCAAAGATCGCTGCGAACAACGGCATGCTCGCCACCGTCACCGCCGAGATGCCCGAACTCACGCTCTCTTCGGCATAGCACACCAGGCCATTGCCGAAGCCCAGCAACAGCACACCGGTGATAGCGGCACTTCGCCATTGACGTGCGCTCGGCAGGGCAGCGCCACGCAAGCGCAGATAGCCGAACAGCAGCGAACCGGCGATGGCAAAGCGCAAGCCCGCCAGCAGGAAGGGCGGGTAACTCTCCAGCGCAATGCGGATACCGAGATAGGTGGAACCCCAGACGATATACAGCGCGAGCATTGCCAGCGGCACCCATTTGCCGGCACGGCTCTGGTCGCTTGCCAGGGCAAGCGTGTTGTCAGCGGAATCGTTCATGGGTGTCGGTGGGGAAGGGCAGGCCTAACGATACCCGCATGACAGGCTTTGCAGTAGCGACTGGCATGCAAGGTGGCCTTGATGCGGAATCAAGCCTGATCCGTAGATTGGGGTAAGGCATAGCCGAACCCCAACGTGGTGTGCAGCGTTCGGCAATGTTGGAGTTCGCGTGCCGCTCACTCCAACCTACGCGTGTTGAGGGCCTGCGTGGCGCCGTTCTTCCTGTTCCAGCAAGACACGCTTGCGCTCCACGCCCCAGCGCCACCCGCCCAGCGAACCGTCCTCGCGCACGATGCGATGGCAGGGCACGATCAAGGCCAGGCGATTGTTGCCGCACGCCTGTCCGATGGCGCGTGCCGCACCGGGCTTGCCGAGTTCCGCCGCCAGTTCGCCATAACTCTTGGTGACGCCGGCAGGAATGCGCGTCAGCGCTTCCCACACGCGCCACTGGAAAGCGGTAGCGGCAACGTCGAGCGGCGGCATGTCGGGCGCTTCGCGATCGCTCCAACCCAATTGCGTGGCGATACGGGCGATCACCGCATCCAGCCATTCCTCGCGGCCGTTGTCGACGCGCTCGCGGCTGGCTTTGGGAAACTCATCCGCCAGCCGCTGCTCCAGCTCCTGGTCGCTGGCGCCCAGCGTGACTGAGCAGATGCCTTTGGCCGTCGCCGCGACCAGCAACTGCCCTAGCGGCGTGCTTGTCGTGGTGTAACGGATGTGTGCGCCCGCGCCACCGGCGCGGTAGCTGGCTGGCGTCATGCCGAGCAGGCGGTTGGTGTGTTCGTACACACGGCTGCCGGAACCGAAGCCAGCGTCGTAGACCGCATCGCTTACGGCAGCGCCCTGGCGCAAGGCCGTCTTGAATTGGCCGAAGCGGCGGGCGCGATGGTATTCGGCCGGGCTCATGCCATAGCGGCGGCGGAACGCGCGTTGCAGATGGCTAGGGCTGAGCTTGGCGGCATCCGCCAGTGCGGTGAGCGAGGGCGCTTCCGTCGCGCGCTCGATCAGCGCGCGCACGTGTTCCAGCGGGGCTTCCAGGGTGGCGAGGGCGTTGCGCATGGCAGTATCCAAAAGGAACGTTGCCGTCAGCTTAGATGCGCTACCCGATGGCAGCTATCCGGATTTTGCTCAGTGATGCGTGACCGGCCGCGAGCTATTAATGACCACGTACTCGCCTTCCAGCACTTCCGGCTGGCGCGCCTTCCGGCCGACGCCCGGCATGGCGGCACGGCCGCGCTTCCACTGCCGCCATACCAGCCACAGCGCACCGCCGACGGTCAGCACGCCGGCCACGACCAGACCGAACACCATCAGCACGCCGACCACAATCAAGCCGAGCACCAAGGACAGCGCCTGGGCGAGCGGGTGACGACGACGGTTCAGGAGCGGAAGGATGACGCGCATGTTAAAAATCCGTGTGGTAAAATCAATGACTTACGTGCGTAACGATGAGGCCAGAGGGCCTATAAGGCAAGTGCCGATGGAAACAAAAAGCCCGCATTTCTTGCACCTCTCAGTCGCGAGGGCGTCGAGCTGCCGCTCTGGCGAGCGATGCGGACTGAGGGCGAGTGAAGGCGTACTCGACAGTACGTCGAGCTCGGCCGAGGGAGCAGCGCGCGTCAGAGCGAGCGGCTCGGCGGCCGCAGCAGGAGAGGTGTAAGAAATGCGGGCTGACCCAGCTCGCCGCCTTGGTCGGCTGCACGATATGCCCGATGGCGAGGCGATGGCGCTGGACGTGCAACTGCCCGATGGCGAGGAAAGCGTGATCCTGCTGCGGCGTGGCGAACACGTCAGCGCATGGCTGAACATCTGCCCGCACGCCGGCCGCCGCCTGGACTGGGCGCCGGGCAAGTTCCTGTTGTCGAAAGGGATGCTGGTGTGCGCGGCGCATGGCGCGTGCTTTGGTGTGGACGCCGGCGAATGCGTGAGTGGCCCGTGCAAAGGGGAAAGCCTGCGGGCGATTGCCGTGCGGGTGGAGCAGGGCGAAGTCTTGCTCGACGTGTAGGTTGCGGTGAGGCGAAGCCGAACCCCAACTTACGCGCCATCTTTGGGTTCGCGTTCCGCTCACTCCAACCTGCAACTCGCCCATGCTGGAATTTCATCCCAGCCTACAAAGGCGTTATAGGCGAGCGTCAACCAGTGCCTTGGGCAGCACGCCCTTGATGTCGTACACCACACCATTGGGCATCGTCAGCGCACGCACGTCGTACGCACCGCCTGCCTTGAATTGCTGGTGCGCGACGGCGAGCACCACCGCCGCATAGATGCCTGTTGCATCCACTTCCGGCAGCAAGCGCACCCCGTAATGTTTGTGCGCTTCTTCCCCATCTGCCCATGGATCGTGCACGTCCACGGCGGCGCCGAAGCTTTCCAGTTCGCGCACCAAGTCGACCACGCGCGTGTTGCGCAAGTCCGGGCAGTTTTCCTTGAAGGTCAGGCCCAGCACCAGCACGCGGCTACCGCGGATGGCATGGCCTTGGCCCACCATCAGTTTGATCACTTCCGCCGCCACGTGCTGGCCCATCGCGTCGTTGATGCGGCGGCAGGCAAGCAAAATGTCGGGGTAGTAACCGGTCGATTGGGCTTTCTGGATCAGGTAATACGGATCGACACCAATGCAGTGGCCGCCGACCAATCCCGGCTGAAACGGCAGGAAATTCCACTTGGTGCGCGCGGCGTCGAGCACGTCCTGCGTGTCGATGCCCAAGCGGTGAAAGATCAGCGCGAATTCGTTGATCAAGGCGATATTCGCGTCGCGCTGCGTGTTCTCGATCACCTTGGCAGCTTCCGCCACTTTCAAGCTCGGCGCTTTGTGCGTGCCGGCGGTGATGATGCGTGCATACAGCGCATCGACGAAGTCCGCTGTTTTCGGCGTGGAGCCGGAGGTGATCTTTGGGATCGTAGTGAGCCGGCGCAGCTTATCGCCGGGATTGATGCGCTCGGGACTGTAGCCCACGGTGAAATCGGCGTTGAAGCGCAGTCCGGAAGCGCGCTCCAATTCGGGCACGCAGATTTCTTCCGTGGCGCCCGGATACACGGTAGATTCGTAGATCACCACGTCGCCGGGCTTCAGCACGCCGCCGATCATCTGGCTGGCGCGCACCAGCGGCGTGAAGTCGGGACGCTTATGCTCATCCACCGGCGTCGGCACGGTGATGATGAACACGTTGCACTCGCGCAGTGCATCCACGTTCGTGCTGAAGTGCAGCTTGGTGGCGGCGGCGAGTTCTTCCGCCGAGGTTTCCTGGTTGCCATCCACGCCGCGCCGCAACGCATCCACACGCGCGGCATCGATGTCGTAACCGAGCGTGTCGAATAGTCGTCCAAATTCCACCGCGAGCGGCAGGCCGACATAGCCGAGCCCGATCACGGCAAGTCGAGGGTTGCTTGGGTGTGTCATCACGAATGTTCAGCCGGTGCGCGTGTTGAATGACGGGAGTGCTCATGTGCCGTTGTGAATGACGGCCAAAACATCTCGCCAGAATACCGGCAGATCTACCGGTACATAAGATTGACCACCACCAGCGTGATAACCAGCACAATAAACGTCAACGGCACGCCTGCGCGCAGGAAATCCCTGCCGCTGTAATCGCCGGGGCCGGTGACCATCATCAACGCAGGGTGGCCGGAGCTGAGCAGGAACGTATTCGATGAAGATACGGCGACAATCAACGCATACGCCGAAGGATTGCCACCCGTCGCCACCGCCACGCTGATCGCCACCGGCACCATCATCACCGTGGCGCCCACGTTCGACATCACCTGCGAGAACAACAAGGTAAGCAGCGCCAACGACAGCTGCAGAATCCAGGGTGATGCGTGGCCCAGATGCAGCAACACTTCCTGTGCCACCCACGCGGCGGTACCGGTGGAATCCATCGACCAACCCAGCGGAATCAGACACGCGGTAACGAAAATGGTCTTCCAGTTCACCGCCTTGTACGCCTCGTCCATGTTCAGCACGCCGGAGAGCAGCATGCCGATCGCGCCGGTCATCATCGCGATGGAGAGGTCGAGGTTGGTGAACAGCGCAAGGCACTTTGCCAGCAGAAAGAAACCGACGGCCTGCCAGATCTTGTTGGGGCGCTGCTCTTCGCGCGGGATGTCGGTGACGACGACGAGGTCCTTGTCTTCAGAGACCTCCTGCAGCGCTTTCCAACTGGAATGCAGCACCAGGGTATCGCCGGTGCGCAAGCTCACCGCGCGCAGATCATCGCGGTAGACCTGATCGCCACGCGTTACCGCCAACACAGAAATGCCGTAACGCTTGCGCAGGCGCAGTTCGCCGACCGATTGCTTGAGGAAGCGCGAGCTGGGCGGAATCACCGCCTCGGAAATGCCGGCACGGGTGGGATTGAACAGCTCGCCCAACTGGCGCATGCGTGGCGACACGCGGCACAGCTGGTTGTTGGCGAAGCGGTTCAATTCATCGCGCGGTCCCAGCACACCCAGCACGGAACCGACCCAGATCACCTGATCGGCCGGCGGCGCCATGCGCGCGTCGTTGCCGCTCTTGATTGCCAGGATCAGCGGCGCGCCATGCAGCTGTTCCACCTCGCCGATGCTCATGCCAACCAATGGGCTTTCCGCCGTCACCGTCAGCTCGGCGGTTTCGCCGACAATGCCGTAGGTCTCGGCGAAGTAGCTTTCGGTACGGCCGGGCGTCACTTTCTGCCGCTCGTCTTCGCGATTGGGCAGCAGCTTGTTGGTGTAGAGGTAGAAGAACACGACACCCGCCACCGCGAGCGCCAAGCCGACGGGTGTTACGCTGAAAAGCCCAAACTTCGGCACCGTCTGCGCGCCGGGCGGCAGGTTGGCGTTGGCGCTGGCGATCAGGTCGTTGAGCACGATCAGCGGCGAGTTGGCGATCAGCGTGGTGTTGGTGGCGGTGAGAATGCAGAACGCCATTGGCAAAAGCAGGCGCGAGATCGGCACGCCGGTGCGCGCGGAAAGGCGGCTGGTGACGGGGATCATCAAGGCGGCCAGCGCCTGGCTGGGTATTACCGCACTGAACAGGCTGGTCACGGAGTTGATGACCAGGCCAAGCCGCGATTCCTTGCCGCGCGCCATGCGCATCACGAACTGCGCGGTAAGGGCGAGCACACCGGCGCGGTCGAGTCCGGCGCCCATGATCATGATCGCGATGATGGCGATCACGGCGTTACCGGCGAAGCCGTTGAAGACGCGATCGGAAGGAATGAGGCCGGTGAGGCCGATGACCACCACCACCAGCAGCGCCACCATGTCGGCGCGGATCCACTCCAGCACCAGCATCAGCATGGTGAAGCACACCAGCCCCAGCACCAGGATCATTTCGGGGGTAAGGGTCAGCGCCACTATGGAACGTCCCTATCGGGCGCTGGGAGTGCTTGGATGCGATGGGGCAACAGTGGCTTCACGCGGTGACTCGTCCCTGTTTAGCGCGGAAGTATAAGTCTGCTTATGTGTTTGCTGGTGAATCGTTGCCACACTATGAGCGCGAGGTTGCTCAGCAGGGGGAGGGTTAGGGTGGGGTGCGAGCGAAGCGAGCGGCAGGGGCCACATGCCGCCACATGATTCATGCCGCCATCATTCATCGCGGCGTTCGGTTGCACGCTAAAGCCCAAGCAACCCCACCCCAGCCCTCCCCTACTGCCGCAGGGGAGGGAGCAATCCTCGCAAGAGTGGACTTTCAAGCTGCGTCGGATTTGTGATCAAGAGACAGGGATCAAGTCCGGGGTGGCCCAACCTGCAACTGTGCCGCCAGCCTATGAGGGGATCAGCGCCTGCGGTAAAGCAGATCCCACACGCCATGCCCGAGCTTCAACCCGCGCCGCTCGAAATGCGTCTCGATGCGCCACGCCGGCTTCTCGGCAAACTGCCCGGGTCCGATGTCATTGCGCCAATCGGGCGCAGCTTCCATCACTTCCAGCATGTGCTGCGCATAAGGCTCCCAATCGGTCGCCAGATGCAGCAGCCCGCCCGGCGCCACGCGCGTGGCAAGCAGGGCCACGAACTCAGGTTGCACGATGCGCCGCTTGTTGTGGCGCTTCTTGTGCCACGGGTCGGGAAACCAGATGCGCACTTCGGCCAGCGTGCCGGGAGCGATCTCGTGCTCCAGCACTTCCACCGCATCGTGCTTGTAGAGGCGGACATTGCCGGCATCGCGCGCGGCGAGGGCATTCATCAGCCGACCGACGCCAGGCCCATGTACTTCCACGCCCAGATAATCACGCGCCAGGTCGTGCTCACTTGCCCAGGCCAGCGCTTCGCCATTGCCGAAGCCGATTTCCAGCACGCGCGGGGCATGGCGGCCGAAGCGTGCGTCGAAGTCCTGCGCGGTGCCGGTGTAGTCGATGCCGAAGCGCGCCCAGTGCGTTTCGAAGGCGCGCTGCTGGGCCGGTGTCATGCGGCCTTCGCGCAGGACGAAGCTGCGGATGCGGCGGAGGTGGGCGCTGTCGTGGTCGGAGTGGTCAGTCATGCGACGTCTGGGGTGAGCTCACTAGAGTGAGTTCCTCTCACGCCGGGGGGCCGAGAGGCGGGTGAGGGTTTGGGTGGGGAGGTGTGGCGTAACCTTCGTGCTTGGGCTTCGGTCGTGCCCTCACCCCAACCCCTCTCCCGGGGGAGAGGGGCTTATGCGGAGCGATTAGCCAATCGTCCCATCAATCGGGCTCGATGCCGATGCAAACCGTTTGCGCGGAATGCGTCCGGCGCGGAACGCGGCGCGCCCAGCCTCGATCGCCAGCTTCATCGCATGCGCCATCAGCACCGGATCTTTCGCGCCGGCGATCGCGGTATTCATCAGCACGCCGTCGCAACCCAGTTCCATGGCAATGGCTGCATCGGAGGCCGTGCCGACGCCAGCGTCGACGATGATCGGCACCTTCGCGTTCTCGATGATTTCCAGCAGGTTGTACTTGTTCTGGATGCCCAGGCCTGACCCAATCGGCGCGGCCAGCGGCATCACGGCGACGCAGCCGATCTGTTCCAGTTTCTTGGCCAGGATCGGATCGTCACTGGTATAGACCATCACGTCGAAACCATCGGCGACCAGCTGCTCGGCGGCTTTGAGGGTTTCCACCACGTCGGGAAACAGCGTGCGTTCGTCGCCCAGCACCTCCAGTTTCACCAGGTTGTGGCCATCCAGCAGCTCGCGCGCCAGGCGGCAGGTGCGCACGGCATCCACGGCGTTATAGCAGCCGGCGGTATTGGGCAGCAGGGTGAATTCGCTGGGCGGCAGGGCGTCGAGCAGGTTGGGGGCGTTGGGGTCCTGGCCCAGGTTCACGCGGCGGATCGCGGCGGTGACGATCTCGGCGCCAGCGGCCAGCGTTGCGCGGCGGGTTTCGTCCAGGTCCTTGTATTTGCCGGTGCCGGTGAGCAGGCGCGAGTGGTAGGTCTTGCCGGCGATGACCAAGGTGTCGGTGGTGTCGTGCGTCTTGATGTTCATGCGTGGACCGCTGGGGGCGAACTCAGCCGCCGCCGATGGCGTGGACGATTTCCACCTTGTCGCCGTTGCGCAAGGCATAGGCGTCATGTTGGCTGCGCGGCACGATCTCGTGATTCACCTCCACGGCCACACGCCGGCCGGCATAACCGGCCTCGTGCAGAAGTTGGGTGACGGAGAGGTTGTCGCCGCAGTCGTGCGGGTGGCCGTTGAGGGTGATCTGCATCCGGGCATTGTAGCGCCGGACCTGTGCTTTATCCCGTTAGGGCAGAGCGGGTACGCCGCGAATGGCCGCGGCGTACCCGTCGAACTGCTAGTGCTGATTGTCGTTTCGACCCGGTGGTGGCTCATGGGCCGGATGTGGTGCATTTTGCGGATGAGGCTGTTCAGCCGGCCGCGCCATTTCCGGACGCGCGTATTGAGGCGGTGGCTGGTAGCGATACGGCTGCGGTGCGTAGGAGGGGTTGGGCTGCATCTCGCGCGGCACCTGCTGTTGCTGCGGCACGTATTGATGCGCGCGCTGCGCAGCATCGAAGCGCTCCTGCTCGATCTGCCGCATGCGCTCCTGCTGTTGTTGCAGCGACGGTTGCTCCGGCGCGTAGCGCGGCGCCTGTTGCACTTCGGGCCGTTGCGGTTCGTAGTGCGGCGCTTGCTGCATGACGGGTCGCTGCGGTTCGTAGTGCGGCGCCTGCTGCACGACGGGTTGCTGCGGTTCATAGCGTGGCGCCGGTCGTTCCTGCGTTTGCTCTGGTATGTAACGCGGCGCTTGCGGCATGCGCTGAACCTGCTGGGCCGGGGCGAAGTGCGGCACTTGCGGCAGTGTCGGTTCGGCCGGACGCGGCGCGGCTTGCGGTTGCGCAGGTTCGGCCGGGCGCATGGGGGCTTGTGGTTGTATCGGAGCGCCGTAGCGCGGGAAGGTTTGTCCCGAGACCACACGCGGCGCGTTTTGTGGCTGCACGTTCAAGACGCGCACATTGGAGCGCAGCGGTGCACGGATATCTGCCGACGGCGCGATGTTCGCGGCCGGTGCGCGCACTGCCACCACCGGCCGATTGAAGCCTGCTGCCGGCAAGGGTCGCGTGTTCGCGCCACGCGGCTGACCGAAGCTCGCCAGCGAAGGGCGCTGCACCGGCGCGGCCGGCATCACCGACGCGTGGGCAAACTGTTGCGGGTCCATGCGCACCTGCTCGGCGTGCACGTTTCGTGCGCTGGCAAACGCCTGGGCGGAGACTGCCGTGAAGGCATGCGGCGCGTCGCGGTTAACGTAGTTCACGCCAGTAATCGGCCGCCCTTCGCGATAGAAACCGTACTGATTGTGGATGTTGTTGATCACCGTTTCCTGATTGATGGTGCGGCTGATCCGGATGTTGGTGATGTTGACGTTGGTGTAATAGTTGCGTGACGCGCGATACCACGGGTTGTAGACCTCGTGCGGACCGAGCGGGAACCAGCCCACCGGACCGCCGCGGCCGATACCGACGAAGGCGACCAGGGCGGGTGCATACACCGGCCGTACGCGTGGCGGACACGGAATCCATCCCCAGCGGCGGTGCACATACACCCAGCGGCCGTAGTGGTAGGGCGCGAAGCCCCAGGGCATGGCATCAACCCAGGTCCAACCCCAGGGGCCGATCCATACCCAGTGACCGACGCTGTACGGTGCCCAGCCGGCTTGCACGGTGGTGGGGTACCACACGGCGCCATAATCTTCGTCTTGCTGCCAGTCGCCGTATTGGTTCAGATCCTGCGAGCCGACGACATCGGGTGAGACGTACTGCGTGCGGTTGCTGCTGGCGTATTGCGCGTCGCGATCGTTGGACCATGCATCGAATTCATCGCGGCCCTGGATGTCGCTGACGGTCATGTCGTTCAAGGTCGAATCGCCGAACTGATAGCTGCGTCCACTGAACACTTGGCGCTGGGCGTTGTTCTCGCCGTAGACGATGCCGCCGCCGTCGAACACGGTCACGGTGCTGCCGTTGCCATTGGCGCCGACGTCGACCCGGAAGGTGCCGGGCTGGTTGATCACCAGGGCCATGGTCGGTGTGTCGATTTCGTAGCTTGCGCCTTGATCGACGCTGCGCACGGTGATGCTGAGCGTGCCTTGGGTCAGTTCAAACTGGCCGATCTGGTCGTTGAGGTTCAACACGCCAAGATCGGTCTGATTGCTGATGCGCAAGGCCGCGCCACCCAGTTCCAATTCGGCGCGCGCATCGGGTCCGCTGGAGAGCTTGTCGCCATTGGTCAACGGGCGGTTCACATCGGCAGCCGCCCATTCGGTACTGCCTGCCGGCATCAGGCCGAGATCGCCGGAGACATAGGAAAGCCGGGCTGCACGCGCCGGCGGATCGGCGGTGTCGGCTTGGCCGTCGTCGGTCTGTGCAAACGCCAGGCCGGTGCATAGCAGCAGCAAAACGGCCAGCAAGGCACGCCACCCGCGCGCCCGTGACACAACACCCGTATGCCCACGCATAAATCACTCCGTGTTGGTGCACGCGAAACGGTCGCGCCCCGCCATCAATCCCTGTATGTGCAGATCATCTTGCGCGGAGATCATGAGCGGCGGCTTAGGGCTGCGACGGCCGTTGCCGGCGGTTTAACCAAGCCACATCTTTGCCGTTCGATCGCAACTTTGCACGGGCACAAAAAAGCGGGACGTGTCCAGGATTCCCAAAGCCGCAGCCGCCGGTTACCATCGCCCGGCATTGCGGGTGTAGCTCAATGGTAGAGCTGTAGCTTCCCAAGCTACTGACGAGGGTTCGATTCCCTTCACCCGCTCCAACCACCCCTCTCCGGTCCCCACCGAGATTCTCCAACCTAACAGCGTGAGCTGACATGGCGGACATAATCACCCTCGGTTGGCGGGAACGCTTGGCATTGCCGCAGTTCGGCATCACCTCCCTCAAGGTCAAGCTCGATACCGGCGCGCGCAGCAGTTCACTGCACGTGGACGAGTTGGAAACCTTCAGCCGTGACGGACAGACCTGGCTGCGCTTCATGGTGGGCCTGGGCCGCCGTTCGGCGCGCCAGGTACAGTGCGAAGCGCCTGCGTGCGATCGGCGAGTGGTGGTCGACACCGGCGGCGGGCGCAGCGAACGCTGGTTTATCCGTACCGAAGTCATGCTGGCGGGCGAACGTTTTGAAGTTGACATAAATCTGACGGATCGTCGGCACATGCTGTTTCCTATGCTCTTGGGGCGCACCGCGTTGATCGGGCGCTTCAAGGTCGATCCTGCCCTTTCCTATACCCTGCCCAAACCCGCGCATACCCATACCAGCCATGAAAATCGCCATCCTCTCGCGTAATGCGCGGCTGTATTCGACCCAGCGCCTGGTCGAAGTGGCGCGCGAGCGTGGCCATGTCGTGCGCGTGCTCGACCCGTTGCGCTGCTACGTGCGCATTGCGCCGGGCGAGGTGGAGATTCGTTACAAGGGCAAGGCGCTGCACGATATCGATGCGGCGATTCCGCGTATCGGCACGTCGAGCACTTTCTACGGCACGGCGGTTTTGCGCCAGCTGGAAATGATGGGCGTGTACACACCCAATTCCTCCGATGCCGTGCTGCGCGCGCGCGACAAGTTGCGCTGCCTGCAGATCCTTGCCGCGAAAGGCCTGGACATGCCGGTGACGGTCTTTGGTGACAACCCGGACGACACCACCGACGTGCTCGACATGCTGGGCGATCCTCCGCACGTGATCAAACTCAACGAAGGCAGCCAGGGCACCGGCGTGGTGCTGGCGGAAAAACGCAGCGCTTCGCAAAGCGTGGTGGAGGCGTTCCGCGGGCTGTATGCCAACTTCCTGGTGCAGGAGTTCATTGCCGAAGCCAAGGGCAGCGACCTGCGCTGCTTCGTGGTCGGCGGCCAGGTGGTGGCGGCCATGCAGCGCGACGCGGTGGCCGGTGAATTCCGCGCCAACCTGCACCGTGGCGGCACCGCGGTGGCGGCCAAGTTGACGCCGGCGGAGAAGCGGATCGCGGTGGATGCTGCCGAGGCGTTGGGGTTGGGTATCGCCGGCGTCGACCTGCTGCGCTCCAAGCGCGGTCCGCTGGTGCTGGAAGTGAACGCTTCGCCGGGCTTGGAGGGTATCGAGGCGGCGTCGGCCGTCAACGTGGCCGACCACATCATTCGCCACCTGGAACGGCACGTCGCCAAGGCCTCGAAACGCGCTTAGTTCTTCACGTCGTGCACACAAAAATCAACGCCTGCACGCGATTAACCAAGCAGTGAGTACGGGTTAACTGCCACGTAACCGCCTCGCCCCTATAAAGGCACCACTGTTTGTTTGCTCGCTACTTCAAATCGCAAGTGCGACAGCAGGCGACGGTATCGGGGCAGTAGCTTCAGCCCGGGTGCAGCGGCGTAAGGTCGCGGTATCCGGGCTTTTTCTTTGCCCGAATTTTCCGTCCGGCCCTCGGTATTCAGCATGGCGCTTAACATTTGCGCCGCACTCTCGTTAAGCTTGTCGGCGTCCCGACCGGCACGCCGGTTGCGTAGCGGAGAAACGCATGCGCGTTCTAGTGATTGAAGATAACAGCGATATCGCCACCAACATTGGCGATTATCTGGAAGATCGCGGTCATGTGGTGGATTTCGCCGGAGATGGCGTGACCGGACTGCATCTGGCCGTCGTCCATGATTTCGACGTCATCGTGCTCGACCTGACCTTGCCCGGCATGGACGGCCTGGACGTCGCCCGCAAGCTGCGCCATGAAGCGCACAAGCAAACACCGGTGCTGATGCTGACCGCCCGCGATGCGCTGGAGCAGAAGCTCACCGGCTTCGAATCCGGCGCCGACGACTACATGACCAAGCCCTTCGCCCTGCAGGAACTGTCCGCGCGCCTGGAAGTGCTGGCGCGTCGCGGCAAGGGCCCGCAGAGCCGCGTGCTGAAGGTGGCCGACCTGACCTACAACCTGGATACCCTCACGGTGACCCGTGACGGCAAATCGATCCAGCTCAACCCGATCGGCTTGAAGCTGTTGCAGGCGCTGATGGAGGCCAGCCCTTCCGTCGTCACGCGCCAGGATCTGGAGCAGAAGGTGTGGGGCGAGGAACTGCCCGACAGCGACAGCCTGCGTGTGCATATCCACGGCCTGCGCGCCGCGATCGATAAGCCGTTCGAAAAGGCGTTGATCCATACACGACACGGCATCGGTTACCGCATGGTCGATCCGGATGCAGTCCAGGCGTAAGCTTCGTTTCCGCCTATTGCTCTCGTTCGCGCTGTTTGGCTTTGGCCTCAGCGCGTTGTTTGCTGCGGCTTCGTTATATGTGCGAGCGAAGGTCGAGAATCAGCTCGTCAATGCGAGTCTGCAAAGCGACGTCGATCAGGCCGTAGAAAACACCCACAACAATCCCAGCCAACCATCACGCTCGCAGCTGATTGACGCCTGGATGTGGAGTGATCGCACTATCTACAGGGCGCCGCTTGCCTGGCAAAACCTTGCTCCTGGTGTGTACGACATGCACGACGTGGACAAGGACGGCCGCCCCCGGCATTACAAGCTTGCGGTCGCGCGCAAATACGGCTTGATTGGTTTCATCAGCTACGACATCAGCCGTGAGGATTTGGGTAAGCGACAGCTCGTCACATCGTTGATCGCGTCAGTCATCTTGTTCAGCCTATTGTCGCTGGCGATCGGCATGTGGCTCTCGCGCAAAGTACTGAAGCCAGTCACTGAACTCGCAAGGCGCCTGCGCGATTTCCGCAAGGCAGGTCGCGCCGAACCACTGGCGCCTCATTTTGCCGATGACGAAGTGGGCGAGCTCGCGCAGGCGCTCGATGAGTATTCGACGCGCTTGACGGCAATGGTCGAACGCGACCGCGAATTCAATTCCGATGTCAGCCACGAATTGCGCACACCCTTGGCGGTAATTTCCAGCACCACCGAATTGCTGCAAGGCTCGCCCGACCTTACCGACAAATTGCGCGAGCGCTTGAAGCGCATCGAACGCGCCTCGCGTCAGGCAACCGAACTGATTGAGGCGCTGCTGCTGCTATCGCGTGCCGAGCGGCGCGGCCCGACGCGCGGCGAAATCACGGACATCGCGAAAGTGGCCGCGGACGTCATCGAAAGCCAGCGTCCGCAGATTCGCGATAAGCCCATTGAAGTCGAATTGCTGCAGCATGATTCGGTAACCGTCAATGCGCCTGCTTCAGTGTTGTCGGTGGCGCTCACCAACCTCATCGGCAACGCCATCAAATACACGCTGGAAGGCCGCGTTACCGTGCAGGTGGAAAAAGGCCGCATCGATATCATCGACACCGGCCCGGGCATCAAACCCGAAGATGCGGAACGTCTATTCCAGCGCGGTGTGCGTGGCGAAGGCGCGGGTGGCAGCGGCGCCGGCCTTGGCTTGGCGATCGTTCGACGCCTGTGCGAACTCTACGGCTGGGAAGTGTCGATGAGACCACGCACGGATGCCAATGGAGCGATTGCCAGTATTGTGTTCGAGCGGGGTAACTAAAAAGTTGGATCAGTGATAGAGCGACGGATTGCCAATGCAAAAAGTGTGGAAGCGAGCACGGCATCTGCGGGAGGCAGCCACTGATGCAGAACACCTTTTGTGGCGTCATTTGCGCAGTCAACAACTGCACGGTTATAAGTTCCGCCGGCAACACCCCATAGCAGGGCACATCGCGGACTTTGCTTGTGTATCAGCGAGGCTGGTTGTTGAGCTGGATGGTGGACAGCACTTGGATGCAACTACCTATGATTCCGAGCGCACTCGAATCATCGAGATGCATGGATATCAAGTGCTGCGCTTTTGGAACGATGATGTGCTGCTGCATCTGCCGGATGTGTTGGAAAAAATCTGGCATGCCTTGCATGAGCGGTCACGCGATGTTCCGCGCGACAAATAACTAGGACCGGAAACAGCTCCCTCCCCTGCTTGCAGGGGAGGGTTGGGGGTGGGGTGAGCACTTGCCGGAAGCTTTCCCGCAAGTACTCACCCTCCCAGCCTCCCCCTGCAAGCAGGGGGAGGAGCAGGTTCCTGCAAGGACCAGTTGAAAGCTCAGCACTCAATGACATTCACCGCCAAGCCACCGCGCGACGTTTCCTTGTACTTGTCTTTCATATCCAGGCCCGTATCGCGCATGGTCTTGATCACCTTGTCGAGCGATACGCGATGTTTGCCGTCACTCTTCAATGCCATGCGGCTGGCGTTGATGGCTTTCACAGCACCCATCGCATTGCGTTCGATGCATGGAATCTGCACCAGGCCGCCAATGGGGTCGCAGGTGAGGCCGAGGTTGTGTTCCATGCCGATTTCGGCGGCGTTTTCGATCTGGTGAATGCTGCCGCCTAATGCCGCGGTAAGACCGCCGGCAGCCATGGAGCAGGCCACGCCCACTTCACCTTGGCAGCCGACTTCTGCGCCGGAGATGGATGCGTTCTCTTTGTAGAGAATGCCGACCGCCGCGGCGGTAAGCAGAAAATCGATCACGCCATGCTCGTCGGATTTCGGGCAGAAGCGGTGGTAGTAATGCAACACGGCGGGCACGATGCCGGCGGCGCCATTGGTCGGCGCAGTTACCACGCGTCCACCGGCGGCGTTTTCCTCGTTCACGGCCAACGCGTAGAGATTCACCCAGTCGAGAATGGTGAGTGGATCCTTGAGCGACGCTTCGGGCTGGTTGCGCAGTTCCGATGCCATCGCTGGCGCACGGCGTGTCACCTTCAGACCGCCCGGCAAGGTGCCTGGTGAGCGCAGGCCGCGTTCGACGCAACCCTGCATGGCCTTCCAGATGGTCAGCAGGCCGGCGCGGATGTCTGCTTCGCTGCGCCAGACCTTTTCGTTTTCCATCATCAGCTGCGGAATGGTCAGGCCATGCTGCTCGCACAGCGCCAGCAGTTGCTCGCCGGTGTGGAACGGGTAGGGCTGTTCGGTGGTGTCGGCGACGATGCGGTCTTCCGCCGCTTCATCGTGATTGACCACGAAACCGCCGCCCACCGAGTAGTAATCACGCGTCGCCAATTCGTTGCCATCGGCGTCATACGCGGTGAAGCGCATGCCATTGGTATGGAACGGCAGCTTCTGGCGCTTGTTGAACACCAGGTCGCGCTTTTCGTCGAATTCGATCTCGTGCTTGCCCAGTACGCGAATGCGATGCACGGTGCGCACGCGCTTGAGGATCTCAGGGATCGTATCGGGATCGACCGTGTCCGGATGCTCGCCTTCAAAGCCCAGAATCACAGCCTTGTCGGTACCATGCCCGCGGCCGGTCATTGCCAGCGATCCGTACAGTTCCGCACGCACGCGGGCGACGCGATCGAGCGCGCCTTTTTCCTCCAGCCAGCGTTCCGAAAAGCGGGCGGCTGCACGCATCGGGCCGACCGTGTGGGAGGAAGACGGGCCAATGCCGATCTTGAAGATATCGAAAGCGCTGACAGCCATGGGGGACGCTGCGGGGACGGGGATGAACCCGCTATTCTACGCGGGCGTTTCCATCGAGGCATTCTGCAAGCGCACGTATGGTCGATTTCGTGCTCTATCAACGCGATTACTGTCACTTGTGCGACTTGGCACTGGCCGTCCTGGCCGAGGCGCGCGTGCCGGATTTCGATAGTGTGTGGGTAGATGACAGCCAGGCGTTGGAGAGCCGCTACGGCACGCGTGTGCCGGTGTTGCGTGACCTACGCGATGGGCGGGAGTTGGATTGGCCGTTTGATGCGGCGACGGTGGCTAGTTGGATAGCCGCCGACTGCCAAGACCCACGCGGCCGTCATTCCCGCGAACGCGGGAATCAATCTTGATCTTCGGCGACAAGCGAATAATGGATTCCCGCTTTCGCGGGGACGACGGCAATGGGGTTACGTGTGTTCTTGTTACTTGGCGCTCAACACAAGATGCGCCTTGACCTTCACATCCGGCCCGATCACCGACGTATCGGCGTACTGTCCGCCACCCACGCCGAAATCCAACCGCTTCACGGTGCCAGTAACGTCAAGTGTGGCGCCGCTGCCTTGCGGCTTGAACGTCACGTTCAAGCTCACTGGCTTGGTTACGCCGCGCAGCGTCAACATCCCGTCGGCAATAACTTGGCTGCCCTGCTGATGAAATGCCGTGGTAACGAAATGCGCTTGCGGGTATTTGGCGACGTTGAAGAAATCCGCCCCGGGCAAGGCGCTGTCGCGATCGTTGTCGCCCGTCTTGGCGGTCGCCAGATCAACGGTGACGTCGAATTTCGATGACGCCAGTTTCGCTGCGTCATAGCTGATGGCGGCAGTCCATTTGTTGAACTGGCCATCGAAGCTGCTGCCCTGGAAGTTGCTGGTAAAACCCAGCGTGCTGCCAGGTTGCACGTTGTAGTCGGCGGCGTTGGCGAGGCATGGCGTTGCCACGGCGAGCATCAGTGCAAGCGAAGGAATGCGGATGTTCATGTGAGTTCTCCTGAGGTTGTCTTGCCGTGACGCGTGCGCGCGAAGGGCAGCATGCGTCGCAATACGTTGTCCCGATCGAAGAAGTGATGTTTCAAGGCGGCGCCAGCGTGTCCCACCAGAACGATCAGAAGCAGGTAGAACAACCATTCGTGCACGTCGCCGGCCAGATGCGAAAGATCGTCATTCTTTGCGGCCAATGCCGGTAGATTGAACAACTTGAACCACTGCAGCGGATAACCGTGCAGCGAATTGAACAGCCATCCACTCAACGGCATGGCGAGTATGAATCCATACAGCAGCACATGCGTGGCATGCGCGATGACACGCTGCCAGCGCGGCATCGGTTCATCCGGCGGTGCGCCGTCGTACAAGCGCCAGGCCAGGCGCAGCGCAAACAGCGCCAATATCGTCAGGCCAATGGATTTATGCAGGGCGTAAATGTTGATCTTGTTGATCGACGGCGCCATGCCGGTCATCAGCAAGCCCCAGACGCCGTTGCCGAGAATTCCCAAGGCGACGATCCAATGGAAAAACTTGGCCACCGAGCCCCACTGGTGACCATTGCTACGCAAGCTCATGGATGCTCCTTATCGTTGCTTGAACTGTCGCGTATGCCTTCAAGCTCGAGCCATATCGCGACACTATGACCGATCGCATTGGGAAAACCGTTGATGCCGAACGCCGTGCGATCGAGCGTGGAGGTGGCCGAGAAGCCCGCCACCGTGTGCAAGCCGTAGATCGTCTTGCCGATGCGATTAACGCGAAAGGGAATGTCGATCGGCTGGCTCACGCCATGCAGGGTTAGCGTGCCGTGCAGCACGCCATGCGTATCGTCCTTGCGTTCCACCGACGTGCTGGCGAAGTGCGCCGTCGGATATGTCTTGCAATCGAGCAGCGAGCTTTTGCAGACCGCTTCATTCCAGGCAGCGTCACCCATATCCAGGCTGTGCATGTCGATGTCCAGCTCGGTACTGGATTTGGACCAATCATCCGGATCGAAACGCAGCGAACCTTGGGCGAGGTGCAGTCGCCCTAAGGGGCGCGAGAAGCCATCGTGATCGATACTGAAGACGATCTGGCTGTGCACCGTGTCGTAGCGATAGTTGTCGGATGCAGCAAACGCAGGCGGCACGGACACGCAGCTAAGACATGACATCAACAGCAGGTTGGCAAGCGGGCGAGGGTTCATTCGAGAAGTCTGGCGGAAACGTTTTGCCGCCGCCAGCGCGCAGGCAGAAACGGATTGTTGCATTGCCATGAACGACACGTGCGGCGATCAGGCGGAACTGGCATGATTTCCCCTTGCGGAGCGCACGGGTAGGGTGATTGCTTCGCCTCACGTGCTTGAGGGTGAGGGCCGATTAGTGGCGGTTTTCGTATTAGGGCTGGCTTTGCTGCTGGGGACGTCGGTATCCGGCAGCGCGGTAGCGGCATCTGCGAGCAGCGCGCCGGCTCCGTCGGCGGCCATCCATGCGGCCGACGTTGCTCCGCTGCCCACGCCCCAGTTTCGGCGCTACGGCACGCAGGACGGGCTGCCCAGCAGCGTTGTCTATACCGTGGTGCAGGACCATGACGGCGCCATGTGGTTCGGCACCAAGGGCGGCCTTGCCCGTTTCGACGGCGTGCGCTTCCAAGTGTTTCGCCACATCGAGAACGACCCGGACTCTCTTTACAACAACGAGGTATCGGCTTTGCTGGTCGACCAGCAAGGCAGGCTCTGGGCTGGCAGCCTGGACGCGAGCCTGAATCGGTATGACGCCGCGACGGGCAAGTTCACGCACTGGGGGCATGATCCGGGCAATCCGCAAAGTCTGGCCAGTGACCAGGTGTGGGCGATTGCGCAGACCCCGGATGGCACGATCTGGGTTGGCACCGCCGATGGCCTGGACCGCATGCTGCCCGATGGCCAGGGTTTCGAGCACATCACCAATCCTTTGCTCGGCTTGTATCCCAGCGATTTCGGGACAGTGTCTACGTTGTATGTGGACCCCAAGGGACGGCTATGGGTAGGTTCCGTTCGCGGTGTATTCCGCCGCGAAGCCGATGGCGGTTTCGTCCGCATCAAGCCGGCTGATCCCAGCCAGTCCATGGATCCCTGGCGCATCAATGGGAGTGGCAATGAAGTGCGCATTGCCACGGGACGAGGTTTGCTGACGGTCGGACCGGACGACGTGGCCCGTCTGTTCGGCGAAGCCACGATCCCGCACCGAACCAACGTGATGACCAGCACGCGCGACAAAGCCGGCCACCTATGGATCGGCACGCAACGCGGCATGTACCTGCAGATGCATCCGGATGCGCCCATCGTTCAACTGGTCAATCAACCGTTGCTGCATGGCGATCTGCCAGGCACCTGGATATGGCAGACGCGGATCGATCGTGAAGGCGGCCTGTGGGTTACGACCTTCGAGGGCGGCGTTGCCTATCTTGCGCCAGACTGGAACCGCTTCAGCCGTTTCACGCACATCCCCGACGATCCCGACAGCCTGCGCGATTCGATGGCCACCAGCATGGCGCGCGGTCGCGATGGCCGGCACGTGTGGGTGGGCGAACGCGATGGCCGCGTGGATCGCCTGGATCCTGTCACGGGCAAGGTCGAGCACATGCTCGATGGGCTGGGCGGGGATGTGGTCGGCATGACCGAGGATTTTCGTCAGCGCTTGTGGATCGTTGCGCAGGGTGCGCTGTATCGCTACGACTACGTGCACGACCGTCTCGACCAGATCGATCCGCAGGGCGCGACGCTGGACCATCCGCTCGAGGTTGAGCCGGGTGTCGACGGCATGATGTATGCGCGCACCTTCGGTCACGGCATTTTCCGCATCGATCCGGAGACGCTGGCGGTGTCTTCGGTCGACATGGACAAGCCGAACGAGAAAGTGATGTGGGGCAGTCAGATGACGCTCTACAAGGGCACGTTCTGGTACGCCAGCGATGGCGGGTTGATGTGGTTCGATCATGCGCACGACCGTTTCGTGATGGTGCCGGGTGTACCGGTCGGCAAAGCCATCGACGCGTTCGATTTCGACCGCACGGGTGTGTGGGTGGCTACTGAAGACGGTCTGTCGCATTACCATCGCGATGGCGAGCGTCTGGTGCTGGACAAAACCGTGGACGCCGAACACGGTTGGCCATCGCTGCGCGCCGTGGACATGGATGTCGATTGCCTGGGGCGCGTGTGGGTTTTCAGCATCGAAGGACTGTGGCGCTACGACTCCGCGCGAGGCAGCTTCTATCACGTGGGCTTGCAGAATGGCTTGGCAAACGGCGAATTCGATCGCGGCTATGCGTTGCTGCCCAATGGCTATCTCTACGCCGCGACAAACGGCGGCGTGGTGGGCTTCGATCCCGACAAAGTGGATCCGCAGCCGGTGCCGCCCACGCTGTCGGTGACCGAGATCACCGTGGACCACAAAGGCACGGTCCGCCATTTGCCTTTGAACGAGCAGCCGATCCGCGTGAGCTGGCGTGACAGTCAATTGCATATCCAGGCTACGCTGTTCTCCTACATCAACCCGTCGGCCAATCAGTACCGCTTCCGCCTCAACGGTTTCGATAGCGACTGGGTGGATCGCGGCAATCATGGCGAGCGCGAATTCACCGGCCTGGGCAGCGGTGATTACACCCTCGACATCATGGCGCGCAGTTCGGAAGGCGAATGGGTGCATCTGGCGGCGCCGTTGCACATCATCGTGCAGGCACCGCCGTGGTTGCGCTGGTGGGCGTGGCTGCTTTACGTGGGCGTGACGGTGGGCCTGGGATTGCTGGTGGTGCTCGCCTGGCGCCGCCGTTTGGCGCATCGCCGCCGCATTCTGTTTGCCGAACAACGGCACCAGATTGCCGAGCAGGCAAGTGCGGCCAAGAGCCGCTTTCTCGCCACGCTCAGCCATGAAATCCGCACGCCGATGACAGGCATGATGGGCATGGCCGAGTTGTTGCTGGCGACACCGCTCAACGACACGCAACGCGAATATGCCGAGTCCATGCAGCGTGCGAGCAACTTGCTGCTGAAGCTTTTGAACGATGCGCTGGACTTGGCGCGCATCGAAGCCGGCAAGCTTGTGCTTGATCCCACGCCATTCGAACTGCGCCCCGTCTTGCAGGATGTGGTGCGCCTGCAAAAAGGCGCTGCGCACGCCAAGCGCCTGACGCTTGATCTGCACGTCGATGAAGACGTGCCCGCCTTGCTGATTGGCGACGCGCTGCGCATTCGCCAGGTGCTGTTCAATCTGGTCAACAACGCGGTGAAATTCACCGAGCGCGGCGGCATCCGCATCGAGGTCCATTGGGCGGATGGCTTCTTGTCACTGGACGTGTGTGATACCGGCCCCGGCATCTCCGAGACCAGCAAGGTCCGCCTGTTCAGTCGTTTCGAGCAGGACGAAGGGCCACAACGCAGCATCGGCAGCGGCCTGGGCCTGGCCATCTGCAATGAACTGGTCGGCTTGATGGGCGGCCGCATGACACTGGATTCCACGCTCGGCGAAGGCAGCACGTTCCGTGTGCACCTGCCATTGGACATCGCACCAGCAACCGCACACGACGAATCGGAGCGCAGCCACCGGCGCGTGTTGAACGTGTTGCTGGTGGAAGGCGATGCCACCATTGCCGACACCATTCGCGCCATGCTCGAACATCAGGGACATCGCGTGCGGCACGCCAATCATGGTTTGAATGCGTTGGCGGAACTGGCGGTGGAATCTTGCGACGTGATGCTGCTGGAGCTGGATTTGCCCGGCATCGACGGTTTCCAGGTGGCACAGCTGATTCGTCGTGGCGACGTCGGCGGTGAACAGGTGCCGATCATTGCGCTCTTGGTGCGTGGCGAAAAGGAAGAGATCACGCGCGGGCGGCAAGTGGGCATCGACGCGTTCTTGCATAAGCCATTGAACGGTACGCTGCTGGCGTCGGCGTTACAGGAGGCGATGATGGCGCGGGCGGCAGCGTCGAAAGGTATAAAGATGGCGTAGAGCCAGGCTGCGGCGTAGGTTGGGGTGAGCGCAACGCGAACCCCAACATCCCGCGCGTCACATATCGTGCTTGTTCACGTCGAAACCCAGCCGCTGATATTCACGCCAGCGTAAACGCGAGCCTTCGCGTTCTTCCGGATTCGCCGCAACCACTTCCAGCACGCGTTCGCCATAGCTTTGCGGACATTGCTCGCGCAGGTTGATGATGAGCGGGCGTGCGGGGGTGTCGACACCCGGCGGAGCGATCAGTACGGCGGTATCGCCGTCGTCGTCATCACCGGCGAGTTGATGCGGGATGTACGTGTCGTCGTCGAACGACCACAGCAGTTCGTCCAACGCTTCTGCCTGCTCGAAGTCGCGCGTGAGGATAAGCGTTGGCTGTTGCGCGGCGAACGCTTTGCGTGCCAGTTCGCACACAAGCAACAACGGTTGCTCGCTGAAGCGCGGCTTGGCGATGAGGTAGAAGTCGGCGCGGGGCATCGTCGTCAATGGCGAAGGGAGGAGGGAACAGAAACGCTCGCGTCCTGTTCCCGAAGTGGATCAGCTGGCGCGATCGATCAGCCACTGCGTCAGCAGCGATACCGGGCGACCCGTGGCAAGACCTTTGCGACCTTCATCCCACGCGGTACCTGCGATATCCAGATGCGCCCAGCGCTGGCCTTCGGTGAAGCGCGACAGGAAGCAGCCTGCTGTAATGGCGCCGGCGTTTTTGCCACCGATGTTGGCGACGTCGGCAAAGCCGGAATCGAGCTGTGCCTGGTAGTCGTCCCACAGCGGCAGGCGCCACGCGCGATCGAGCGACAGCTCGCCAGCACTGAGCAATTCTTCGGCCAGATCGTCGTGCTTGCTCATCAGGCCGCTGGCGTGCTTACCCAGTGCGATCACGCAGGCGCCGGTCAGCGTGGCGGCGTCGATCAGCACTTTGGGCTGGAACGTCTGCGCGGTGTAGGTGAGTGCATCGCAGAGAATCAGGCGGCCTTCGGCGTCGGTGTTGAGTACTTCGATGGTGAGGCCGGACAGGCTGGTGAGCACGTCGCTGGGGCGATAGCTGTCGCCGTCGGGCATGTTTTCCACGGCCGGCACGACACAGACGAGGTTGATCTTCAGGCCCAGCTTCACGGCCGACACGAACGCGCCGAGCACGCCGGCCGCGCCGCCCATGTCGAACTTCATTTCTTCCATGCCAGGGCCGGGCTTCAGGCTGATGCCGCCGGTATCAAAGGTGATGCCTTTGCCGACCAGCGCGTAGGGCTTTTCATCTGCCGCACCGCCTTTGTACTCAAGCACCACCAGCTTCGGCTTGTTGGCGGAGCCGCGGCCAACGGCCAGCAGCGAGCCGAAACCGAGGCGCTGCATCTCTTCGTGATCGAGCACCTTGCAGCTGACCTGGTTGGCGACATGCGCTTCCGCGAACTTCGCCGCTTGGTCGGCGATGTAGGCCGGATTGCAGATGTTCGGCGGGAGGTTGGCCAGCTCGCGTGCGAAGCGCACGCCTTCGGCCATGGCGATCGCTTGATCGAGGCCCGCTTGTGCTTGCGCGTCGGCGGCGAAGCTGAGGCTGCGTAGTTCCGGCTGGCTGGCTTTTTCGCGTGGCTTGAAGGTGGCGGTGTAGCGGTAGGCAGCGTAATCGGCGGCCAGCGCGGCGGTGCGAACGCGCCATGCGGCGTCGCGCCCCGGCACGTCGGCCTCGGCGAGAAAAGATACGGCGCCGTCGATCGGCAGCCGCGTCAGCGCACGTGCGGCTTCCAGATTCACCTTCTGGTAGCGCGCGGCGTCGAAGCCCTTTTGCCCGCCAAGGCCAATCACCAGTACGCGCTTGGCTTGCACGCCTTCGGGCGCAAACAGCAAGGTGCTGCTGCCGGCCTTGCCGTTGATGTCGCCGCTTTCCACCTGGCGCTTGATCGCGCCGCCCGCGGCGCTGTCCACGCGCGCTGCGGCGCTGGTCAGCAGTCCGTTTTCATAGACGCCAACGACTATGCATGGGCTTTCGACGGTTTCGGGAGCGGCGGAGGCAAGGCTGAATTGAAGCGTCATCGTCATTTCCTGCGGGAAGACCGGCACGCACCGAACCGGCTAGACTACGGGTTTGCCTGCCAGGACCGGCCAGGCACGGAACTCATAATTCTATCGCATGCTGAGCATCCTAGACCGGTATTTCCTGCGTGAGCTGGGCACGACCATCGGCGCGACCGTCATCGTGCTGCTGGTGATCATGGCCGGCACCACGTTTGCGCACGTGCTCGAGCAGGTGGCCAAGGGCAGCTTTCCGGCCAGCGTGATGTTCCAGGTGCTCGGCCTGAACATGATCGACACCCTGTCCAGCATGCTGCCGCTGGCGGGCTTCCTGGGTGTGCTGCAGACCTTCGGGCGCATGTATCGCGAAAGCGAGATGCACGTGCTGGCCTCCTCGGGCATGGGCATGGGCGGCTTGCTGCGGCCGATGGCGATCGTGGCGGTGATCATGCTCGCGCTGGTCAGTGCGGTGTCGATGTGGCTGGGGCCGTGGTCGGCGCGCACCTCCGACACGCTGGTCGCTGCAGCCAACCGTTCCATCATCGCTGCCGGCCTTGATGCGGGCCGTTTTACCGAGCTGCCGGGCAAGGGCGGCATCATCCTCGTCGATACGCTGAGCCGCGATGGCCAGAACCTGGGCCGCACCTTCATCGCTGCCGAGCGCACCAATAAAGATGGCAGCCTGGTGATGAAAATGGCCACCGGTCAGCACGGCAACCTCTATTCCAACAGCGACAGCAGCAACCGCTATCTGGCCTTGAACGACGGCTGGCAATACGAAATTCCGCTGGGCGAAGACAACTGGCGCCGCATGAAGTATGAGCGCAACGACAACGCGCTCTCGTCCATCCAGTCAGACGACGAAGCCGATCCTATCCACAATCTCGGCATGGTCGATCTGATGCGCAACACCACGCCTGATGCGCGCGCCGAATTCGCGTGGCGCACGGTGGTGCCGTTGATGACGCTGGCGTTGCTGATGCTCGCGATGCCGCTCTCGAAACAGACGCCGCGTGAACCGCGCTACGGACGCATGCTCATCGCCGTGCTGGGCTTCTTCCTTTACTACAACCTGCTTGCCTTGTGCCGCGGTCAGCTCGCCAAGGGGCACTGGCACCACGCCACGCCAATGTGGCTGCTCAGCCTCGGGTTGTTTGCGCTTGCCGCCTGGAGTTTCCGCAATCAGTACATCGCGCGCACACCGCGCAAGGCGAGGGGCTAATGGCCAGCTTGCGCGTCAAGCGTGTCGATTGGCTGATCGGCATCACCGTGTTCGGCTCGCTGCTGATGGTGTGGCTGATCCTGGTGGGCCTGGATGCGATGATCCAGTTCGTGCGCCAGCTCGGTTTCATCGGCCGCAATGGCTACACGCTCAGCAATGCCATTTTCTACATCGTGGTGACCATTCCGCGCCGCATGTACGAGATGTTCGGCTTTGCCGCATTGATCGGCGGTTTGATGGGGCTGGGCGGGCTTGCGTCCACCGGTGAATTGACGGCCTTGCGCGCTGCCGGCATGTCGCGCTTGCGTATCGCCGTGTCGGCGGTGGGCGTGGTGGCCGTGCTGGTGGCTGGCGTGGTCGTGATGGGCGAAACCGTCGGGCCGTGGGGTGATCAGCAGGCGCAGGCCTTGCAGTTGCGCCTGCGTTCCGGCGGTAACCTCGGGCTTACCAGCAGCGGTCTGTGGGCGCGCGACGGCGACCGCATCATCAACGCGAAGAGCAGCGGGCTGCGCAATGCAGGCGATCACGCTTACGTGCAGCTCAGCGACGTGCGCGTGTTTACGCTGACGCCCGATGGCCGCCAACTGAGTCGTTTCGATGAGGCCAGCACAGCCGAGCAAGTTGGCAAGGAATGGGTGCTCGACCACGTACGCACTACCACGGTGGACGACAACGGCGTGCACAGCAGCACTTCCGCCAATGAGCGCTGGGATTCAAAGCTCGACCCGGAAGTGCTGCAGCAATCACTGGTGCAGCCGCAATACCTGGCGATGCGCGATCTGCAGCACATCATCACGTATAAGCGCAAGAACGGCGAAAACACCAGGCCCTACGAAACGCCGTTCTGGGGCCGCGTGATGTATCCGATCAACGTTTTGGTGCTGGTGTTGTGCACCATGCCATTCGCATTTGGCGCGTTGCGCTCAGGTGGCCTGGGCAAGCGCATTTTCATGGGCATGATCATTGCCATCAGCTGGTATTTCGTGCAGAAGGCCATCGTGAGCTTCGGCACGGTGTATGGCATTCCGCCGCTTGCCGCGAATATCTTGCCAGCGGCGTTGATGGTGTTCATCGCCTGGTTCTACTTCCGCAAAAATGCGTGAGGCGTCCGGCGCGTTGCGCTTCGTGCCTGACACCAATGTCTGTCTGGATCTGTTCGTGTTCGACGATCCGCAGTGTGCGGGATTGCTTGCGGCCGTGCATGCAGGCAACGTCGAATTGGTGACGCGCGAAGATTGTTACGCCGAATGGCAAGCCGTGCTGACCTATCCGCAGCTGAAGCTAGATGAGCTGACACGCGCGCGAGCGATCGAGTCTTTTGACCGGTATGTGCGCATCGTGTCGGAACCCCTCGTAAGCAATCGCGATGTGGTTCTGCCACGTTGCCGCGATCGTGATGATCAGAAGTTCCTGGAGCTTGCTTTCCAGGCCCGCGCAATTGCGTTGCTGACCCGCGATGACGAACTGCTGCGTCTGGCCAGGCGCGCGCAACGGGACGGTTTGTTCTCCATTTTGCCGCCATCTTCATGGCGAGAGGCGATGCACCGTGGATTGGGTTAGCGCAGCGTAATCCAACAAATTCAGACGGCATCGCTGGGTTCTCCCCAGTTCAAGTCCGGGGTAACCCAGCCTACACACCTTGCCGACCGCCATCGTACGCGGCAAAGTCATAGGCTCCCCACCACCCCGAGGAAGCCATGGACTGGATCGACCTGCGCAGCGACACCGTCACCAAGCCAACACGCGCGATGCGCGAAGCCATGCTCGATGCCGACGTGGGCGATGACGTCTATGGCGAAGATCCCACCGTCAATGCCTTGCAACAGCGGCTTGCGAGCGATCTTGGTTTCGAAGCAGGATTGTTCGTGCCCTCCGGCACGCAATCGAATCTGCTGGCTTTGATGTCGCACTGCGAGCGCGGCGATGAATACATCGTCGGTGCCGATGCGCACACTTACAAATTCGAGGGCGGCGGTGCAGCGGTGCTGGGTTCGATCCAGCCGCAGCCGATTCCGCATGATGTCGACGGCACGTTGCCGCTGGACAAGGTGAAGGCCGCCATCAAACCGATCGATCCGCATTTCGCGCGGACTCGTTTACTGGCGTTGGAAAACACGTGGCACGGCCGTGTATTGCCGCTGGAGTACCTGCGCGCCGCACACAAATTCACGCGCGAGCACGGACTCGCCTTGCATCTGGACGGCGCGCGGGTCTACAACGCGGCCGTTGCTGGCGGCGTGCCAGCGCGAGAGATCGCGCAGCACTTCGACAGCGTGTCGGTGTGCTTGTCGAAGGGATTGGGCGCGCCGGTCGGCTCGGTACTGGTTGGCTCTGCCGCGTTGATCGAGAAGGCGCGGCGCTGGCGCAAGGTTGCCGGTGGCGGTTGGCGCCAGGCCGGCTTGCTGGCTGCGGCATGTTCCTATGCGCTGGATCACCACGTCGCACGCCTTGCGGATGATCATGCGCGTGCCGTGCGTCTGGCGAATGGTCTGCGCGATATCGCCGGCATCAAGCTGCTTGGCCAGCACACCAACATGGTGTTTATCGACGTGCCTGCCGAGCGTATGCGCGAATTGGATACGCATCTGCGTGCTGCGTCGATACGCATCAGCATCGGTTATTTGCCGACCCTGCGTCTGGTGACGCATCTGGATATCGACGACGCAGGCGTGGAACGCACCATCGATGCGTTCAAAACGTTCTTCGCGTAGGTTGGGGTGAGCGAAGCCAACCCCAACATCGTGTTGCATGGGTAGATGGCTATGTTGGGGTTCGCGTTCGCTCACCCCAACCTACAGCAACCTACGTCAGGCGCGCTTGGTGGATACCAGCGCCAATTCCGAACGGCGAATAAAGTCGCGAATCTGCGGATAAACCATCTCGCGCCAGCGACGGCCGCTGAAGATGCCGTAATGCCCGGCTCCTTCGACTACGCGATGCGCGCGGCGCGAAGCGGGAATGCCGGTGCACAAATCATGCGCCGCTTCGGTCTGGCCGATGCCGGAAATATCGTCCAACTCGCCTTCGATGGTGAGCAGGCTGGTGCGCTTGATCGCACTCGGGTCGACGCGCTCGCCATGCACTTCCCACAAGCCGCGCGGCAGCAGGAATTGCTGGAACACCGTGCTGATGGTGTCCAGGTAATACTCGGCCGGCATGTCGAGCACAGCGTTGTATTCGTCGTAGAACTTGCGGTGTGCCTGGGCGTCGTCCAGATCGCCGCGCAACAAATTGAGATAGAAATCCCAATGTGAGTTGATGTGGCGGCCCGGATTCATTGCCACGAAGCCGGCATGCTGCAGGAAGCCCGGATAGACCTCGCGGCCATGACCCGGGTAGTTGATCGGCACGGTATGAATCACATTGCCGCGGAACCAGCTGAGCGGCTGCTGCATGGCCAGGTTGTTGACGCTGGTGGGGCTGCGACGCGGATCGATCGGGCCTCCCATCATCGTCATGCTGCGCGGTGTGGCTTCGCCGCGCGCGGCCATCAGCGAAATCGCAGCCAGCACCGGCACGGTCGGCTGGCATACCGAGATCACGTGCAGCGATTCGGCACCGATATGGCGGATGAAGTTCTCGATCGTCGCGACGTAATCGTCAAGGTGAAACGCGCCGGCCGACGCGGGAATCATGCGGGCATCGATCCAGTCGGTGATGTACACCTTGTGGTCTTGCAGCAGCGTGCGCACGGTATCGCGCAACAGTGTCGAGTGGTGTCCGGACAACGGCGCCACTACCAACACGACCGGCTCGGATTTCATCTTCTCGATGGTTTCCGGATCGTCACTGAAGCGCTTGAAGCGGCGCAGCTGGCAGAACGGCGTTTCCAGATCGATGCGTTCGATGATCGCAATCTGGTTGCCCTGCGAGTTGGTGATGCTGTGGATATCGAAAGCCGGCTTTTCGTAATCCTTGCCCAGGCGATGGATCAACTCGTAACCCGCGGCCATGCGCTGCGCACCCGGCATCTGTGCCAGGGGACTGCTGGGATCGGTGAGCATGCGGGCGCTGGCTTCAGCGTAGTGGCTCAAGGGGCCGAGGAAAGCGCGTTGCCATTCGTGGAGCTGGTAAAGCATGGGCGAGGAACCGGCGACTAAAGTCATATGATAGCCGTTTACGCGTGATGATGTTGCATTGCGACAGGGGGATGTATCCTTACACATCAACGAGTTATGGATGCAGCTGTCTCAGCTGAACAGCGACGGCGAAGTCAGGCGATGCGGCGCAGCTCGCAGCCGGCGATCAGGTCATGGACGGTTCGGTGGCGGGAATCGAGCAAGGCCGTGGCAAACCACATCACCCAGACAGCGGCCAGCACCCAAAGCGCCGCCCTCAGCCCCCAAATCGGCGCGAGCCACAGCAGCAGCAAAGGCAACGCGGCGGCGAGCAGCCGAACCAGCGCCTGCCGCAGTGTCAGCCGCGCGCCATTGCTCGTCGCGATACGAATACGCCAAGGCCGCATGCCCAGCGTCTGACCGCCGCGCAGCCAAGACACAAGGAAGTACGCCGCCACCATCAATCCTTGCAACGGTTGATACCACCACGCGATGTGTACGTGCGTGCCAGTGCTGATCAGCTGCCCGTGCGTGGCGAGCTCGCAGACCAGGCCGACTGTCGCCACGATGGCGAGCACCGCGAACAAGTCGTAGAACAACGCGAACAGACGTCGCCACAACGGGCAATACGGATCGGTCGTGGTTGCTGGTGTCATCAGTTCGCCATCCACTCTCACATGTGATTGCACGGCTTCACGCTTGCACTACGTAGGCGTAACGGCCAGCATCGTGCGCATGAAACAGAACGCTAGTAAAGAGCCCGCTGCCATTGCGGAAGCGGACGAACTGGAAATCGCCGCTTTCCTCGAGCGTGTGTGGTCTGAAGATGGCCTGGCCGAACGCACGCTGCAGGCCTATCGCCAGGATCTGGAAGCGCTGTCGCGCTGGCTCTCGACGCGTGGGCGCATCTTGCGCACGGCACGGCGCGAAGATCTCTCTGCATTTCACGGCTCGCAACCCGTGGCGGTGCGTTCGATGGCGCGGCGCCAATCCGCGTTTCGCCGCTTCTATGCTTCGATGGCGCGCAACGAGCCCGGCTTTGAAGATCCCACGCTGCTGATCGAACGCCCCAAGACGCCGCGCAGCCTGCCCAAGGCTTTGGCCGAACGCGAAGTGGAAGGCTTGCTGCATGCGCCCGACGTATCGACCACGCTGGGCCTGCGCGATCGCGCCATGCTCGAATTGATGTACGCCTCGGGCTTGCGCGTTTCCGAACTGGTGGAACTGCCGCTGGCCGCGCTGAATACGCGTCAGGGCGTGCTGCGCGTGACCGGCAAGGGCGGCAAGGACCGGCTGGTGCCGGTGGGCGAGGTGGCGCTGGAATTTATCCAGTCCTATCTCACGCAGGCGCGGCCAGTGTTGGCGAAGGGGCGCCAGCCGGCGGCATTGTTCCTGAGCAAGCGCGGCGAAGGCATGACGCGGCAGATGTTCTGGACCTTGGTCAAGCGGCACGCCGTCACCGTGGGTATCAACAGCAAGCGTATTTCTCCGCACGTGCTGAGACATTCGTTCGCGACGCATTTGCTCAATCACGGCGCGGATCTGCGCGCATTGCAAATGCTGCTGGGTCATAGCGCGCTGAGCACGACGCAAATTTATACGCTGGTGGCGAAGGAAGGTTTGAAGCGCCTGCACGCACAGCATCATCCACGCGGCTGAGACAGGCGGGATAACAGCAGGCGCGATCACAGAATGTGTTGAAGATTCAAAATCAGCACCATTCAAGCGGCGTAGCATGGCGGCCATGGGACAGCCATATCGGCGCTTCCCTACAACGGGGCATCGCAATCGATATGCGATACTCGACGCCTTTCTTTTATGTAGCCGCTCGGTAAGAGGTTATATGTCCAAGAAGTTCTGGCTGATGCTCTGCGCGAGCGTGCTGGCGATGCAGGCAGGCACAGCATTGGCGGGTGCCGCGGTTTCCACGCCACCGGCGGCGAACACCCCGGAAGCGGTGGTACGGCAGGCATTGCTCAAACTCGTGCCCAAGGCGCAGATCGATCAGGTCGCGCCGTCGCCGTTGCCGGGTTTTTATCAGGTGATCGCCTCCGGGCATCTGGTGTACGTCAGCAGTGACGGCAAGTACCTGATCAATGGCGAGGTGATCGACGCCAGCAAGGGCAGCAGCCTCACCGACGATGCCTGGGCCGCGTATCGCAAGACGCAGCTGGCCAAGGTGCCGGTGTCCGATCGCATCGTGTTTGCGCCGCCGAATCCCAAGTACACCGTGACAGTGTTTACGGATGTGACGTGCCCTTACTGCCGCGTGCTGCACGAGCAGATCAAGGACTTCAACAAGGAAGGCATTGCCGTGCAATACCTGGCATGGCCGCGCTCGGGCGTGACTGGTGATGACGGCAAGCCCACCAAGACGTACCAGGAAATGGTGTCGATCTGGTGCGCCGCCGATCGCAACGATGCCTTCACGCAAGCCAAGAAAGGGCAAGACCCCAAATCTGCCGATTGCAAGAATCCGGTCAAGGATCAATTCGATCTCGGCCTGCGCCTCGGCGTCACTGGGACCCCGGCCGTCTATGCCGAGGATGGCACCTTGATTGGCGGTTATCTGTCGCCGCAGGACATGCTGAAAGCCGTGCAGGAGCATTCCGCCAAAGGCGGTTGATCGGAGTTGATTGATTCATCGACGCACGCCGTAGCAACGGCGTCGTCGTTCACAGGGAAGTGTCATGCGCAAAGCGAAGCGTCCCGCCGCCCTATGGCGCAGCTTGCTGCTGTTACTGGGACTGAGTCTGGTTGCACCCGCCTACGCAGCGACGCTCGCGTCGTCGCCGGTCATGTTGGCCAATGTCTATCACGCCGGCGTCACGCTCGGCGATTACTGGATCAGCGAGAAATATGATGGTGTGCGTGGCTATTGGGATGGCGAAACGTTGCGCACGCGTAGCGGCGCCGTCATTCCCGCGCCGGCATGGTTTACCGAACGCTGGCCGAAAACGCCGATGGATGGCGAGTTGTGGGCAGGACGCGGCCGATTCGAACAGGCTTCGTCCACCATTCGCCAACACCCTGCCGATGACGATGCATGGCGCCATATGCGCTACATGGTGTTCGATTTGCCTGGACATGCGGGCACGTTCGATCAGCGTATTCCCGCGCTGCAGAAGCTCGTCGCGCAGATCAACCATCCATGGGTCCAAGCCGTCTCCCAGTTCAAAGTCGCCAATGCGACCGAACTGCAACGCAAACTTGACGAGGTAGTGCAGGGTGGCGGTGAAGGCCTGGTATTGCATCGGGGCAACTCGCTCTATCGCGCCGGCCGCAGCGACGATCTGCTGAAACTCAAACCGTTCGACGACGCGGAAGCCCGCGTGGTCGGCATCGTGCCCGGCAAGGGCAAGTACGAGGGCATGATGGGTTCGCTGCTGATGGAGCTGCCGAACGGTACGCGTTTCCGCATTGGCACCGGCTTTACCGATGAGCAGCGCCAGAACCCGCCGCCGGTGGGCAGCACGGTCACGTTCCGGTACCAGGGCATGACGGCCGCCGGCAAGCCACGGTTTGCACGGTTCATGCGGGTACGGCAAGAGCCCTGACCTGATCCGGCGCATAGCGCGTAGACTGGGGTGAAATCCCAGCATTTATGGGCATGGCGATGCCGGGATTTCATCCCAGCCTGCGTGCATCGGTCACGCATCCACCCAGGGAACGCCCCCGCTCAGGTACAATGCGCGGCTTCCACCGCTTAGCGCCTTTTCCCCGCAATGATCGCACTCGACGGGCAGAGCGCCCTCTCGCCGTTTCGTCTGGACCGTCTCAACGCCCGCCTGGATGCCCTGCATCGTGGCACCCGCGTGCAGGCCTGCTGGTTCGTCTACTTCATCGATGCCGCCGCCGAGCCCGAGGGCGAGCAGCGCAAGCGCCTGCTGGAGGCGCTGGAAGCCAAGGACAGCAAGCCCGAGCTGGCTTCGCTCTGGATCGTGCCGCGGCTGGGCACCATTTCTCCGTGGTCGAGCAAGGCCACCGACATCCTGCATGACTGCGGCTTCGACGTACGCCGCGTCGAGCGCGGCATCGCCTACCAGGTGCATGGCCTGCCGGCGACCGAGGATGCGAGCTATGGCGAACTGCTGGCAGTGCTGCACGATGCGATGACGCAATCGGTACTCACGCGTCTGGAGCAGGCGCAGGGCCTGTTCCTGGCAGGCCAGCCCGGCGATCTGGTGCATATCACGCTGGGCGCCGATCCGCGCGCAGCCCTGGCGCGTGCCAACACCGACCTGGGCCTCGCGCTGGCCGATGACGAGATCGATTATCTCGCCGCGCGCTACGCCGAACTCGGCCGCGATCCCACCGACGCCGAACTATTCATGTTCGCGCAGGCCAATTCCGAGCATTGCCGCCACAAAGTGTTCAACGCCAGCTGGACGCTGGACGGCGAAGCGCAGGAGAAAAGCCTGTTCGGCATGATCAAGAACACGCACCAGCATTCGCCCGCTTACACGCTTTCGGCCTACAAGGACAATGCAGCCGTGGTCGAAGGCCACGCCGGCAAGCGTTTCGTGTGCGGCGATGATGGCGTGTGGCGAGCCAACGAAGAACGCATCGAATACGCGATCAAGGTGGAAACGCACAACCATCCCACCGCGATCGCACCGTGGCCGGGTGCGGCCACCGGCGCGGGCGGCGAGATCCGCGACGAAGGTGCCACCGGACGTGGCGCCAAGCCGAAAGCAGGCCTCACCGGATTCTCCGTTTCCGATCTGCGCATTCCCGGCTCTCCCATGCCGTGGGAACTCGAGCGCCCGCTGCCGCCGCGCATGGCCAGCGCGTTCGAAATCATGCGCGATGGTCCGCTTGGCGCCGCTGCCTTCAACAACGAATTTGGCCGTCCATGTCTCGGCGGCTACTTCCGCACCTACGAGCACGAAACCGGCGAAGCCGGCGTGCGGCGCGGCTACGACAAGCCGATCATGATCGCTGGCGGCATCGCCAACATCCGCAACGACCATGTGCAGAAGCGCGAGCTGCAGCCGGGTCACGCGGTCATCGTGCTGGGCGGTCCGGCCATGCTGATTGGCTTGGGCGGTGGCGCGGCGTCATCGATGGCATCCGGCGCGTCCAGCGCGGAACTCGACTTCGCATCCGTGCAACGCGACAACGCCGAAATGGAACGCCGCTGCCAGCAAGTGATCGACAGCTGCTGGTCGCTCGGCGAACGCAATCCCATCGTGAGCATTCACGATGTCGGCGCGGGCGGCTTGTCCAACGCCATTCCCGAGTTGCTCAACGATGCCGGCGTGGGCGGCGACATCGATCTGTCGAAAGTGCCGTGCGACGATCCTTCGCTCTCGCCGATGCAGGTATGGAGCAACGAATCGCAAGAGCGCTACGTGCTGGCGATCGCGCAGGAACACCTACCGCAGTTTGAAGCGTTCTGCGCCCGCGAGCGTTGTCCGTATGCGGTCGTCGGCGTCGCCACTAAAGAACGCGTACTGCGCGTGACCGATCCGCGGCGCCAGCTGAAAGTGATCGATCTGCCGATGGACGTGCTGTTTGGCAAAGCGCCGCGCATGCATCGTGACACCAAGCACATCAAGCCGCGCATCGACGTGGTGCCCGATCTCAGCGGCATCGGTATGGACGAAGCGCTGATGCGCGTGCTGCGCCTGCCGACGGTGGGCAGCAAGAGCTTCCTTATCACCATCGGTGATCGCACCGTGGGCGGCTTGTGCTCCCGCGATCCGATGGTGGGCCCATGGCAGGTACCGGTGGCCGATTGCGCGGTGACGCTGGTGGATTTCGAAGGCTACCAGGGCGAAGCGATGGCGATGGCCGAGCGCGCGCCGGTGGCCTTGCTCAACAGCGCGGGTGCGGCGCGTCTTGCGGTTGGCGAGGCGATCACCAATCTCGCTGCGGCACCGATCGAGCAGTTGAACGAAGTGCGCCTTTCCGCCAACTGGATGGCGGCGGTGAATCATCCCGGCGAAGACGCGGCCTTGTTCGATGCGGTGAAAGCCGTGGGTATGGAGTTGTGCCCCGAACTGGATATCTCCATTCCGGTCGGCAAGGATTCGCTGTCGATGCAGACCGTGTGGAAGGACGGCGATACACCGCAACGCACGGTGGCGCCGGTGTCGCTGGTGATCACCGGCTTTGCGCGCGTCAGCGATGTTCGCCACACGCTCACGCCACAGCTGCGCCTGGATCGCGGCGAGTCGGATCTGTGGTTGATCGACCTGGGTGCCGGCCGCGATCGTCTCGGCGGTTCCGCGCTCACGCAGGTGTTCAATCGTGGCGGCGGCGTGCCGCCGGATCTGGATGACGCCAAGCGCCTGAAGGCGTTGTTTGACTTGGTGCAGGAAGCCAATCGCGCGGGCATGTTGCTGGCCTATCACGACCGTTCCGATGGCGGCGTAATCGTGACGCTACTGGAAATGGCCTTTGCCGGCCGTTGCGGCCTGGAAATCACCTTGGATGGCTGGGCCGAAGCCACGCTGCGTTCGCTGTTCAACGAAGAACTCGGCGCGGTGATGCAAGTGGCCACGGCCAACCGCGAAGCGTTCGAGTCGCTGCTGATCAAGCATGGCCTGGCCGGCATGAGCAATCGCATTGGCCGTCCCAAAGAAAAGCTCGGCATCAAGCTGTTCCTCAACAAGGACACGTTGTTCAAGTGGAACTGGACGCAGCTGTTCAAGGCGTGGAACGAAACCAGCCACGCGATGCAGCGCCTGCGCGACAACCCGGTGAGCGCCGATGCCGAACTGGAATGGCGCATCGATGACGACGATACCGGTATCAGCCCCAAGCTCACCTTTGATCCGACCCAGGACATCGCCGCGCCATATATCGGCAAGGGAGCGCGTCCGCGCGTGGCGGTGTTGCGCGAGCAGGGCGTCAATGGCCAGGTCGAGATGGCGGCGGCATTCACGCGTGCCGGTTTCGATGCGGTCGACGTGCACATGTCCGATCTCGCCAGCGGTCGCATCAAGCTCGGCGATTTCCGCGGCTTTGCCGCGTGCGGCGGCTTCTCCTTCGGCGACGTGCTTGGCGCAGGTCGCGGCTGGGCGGCATCGATTCTCTACAACGACATGCTGCGCGCCGAGTTCAGCGCATTCTTTGCCGATCCCAGCAAGTTCGCGCTGGGCGTGTGCAACGGCTGCCAGATGCTGAGCCAGCTGAAAGACATCATTCCCGAGGCGCAGCACTGGCCGAAGTTCCTGCGCAACGCGTCCGAACAATACGAAGCGCGCCTGGCTACGCTTGAAGTACTGGATTCGCCGAGCATCTTCTTCAAGGGCATGCACGGTTCGCGTATTCCGGTAGTGGTGGCGCATGGCGAAGGCCGCGTGGCGTTCCCGGCTTCCTGCAGTCCTTCTAAATCCGGCGGTGCAGTGCGTTTCGTCGACAACCGTGGCAAGCCCACCGAGCACTATCCGCTCAATCCCAACGGTTCGCCGGGCGGTCTGGCCGGCTTCACGGCGGCAGATGGGCGCGTGACGATCCTGATGCCGCATCCGGAGCGCGTGTTCCGCAGCGTGCAGATGAGCTGGCATCCGGATAACTGGGGCGAGGATTCGCCGTGGATGCGCATGTTTCGCAACGCCAGGGTGTGGTGCGGCTGAACTTTGCCGCATCGGGACGCCGATGGCCGGCCTGGTTGCTGGCCATCGCTTGGGCAGTGTTGCTTGGTGTGATGCCGTGGTGGGCCGGCCTGCCGTTGTTGCTGGGCCTGGCCACCATCCAGCTCATCCGATTACCACGCTTGCAGCGCTATCACCACGTGCTGCGGCATGCCTTGCGCTGGGGTTTCGTTGGCGTGCTGGTCGCCAGCTATCGCGCTTTCGACAACCATGGGCTCGGCCTCACCCTGGCCGCACTGGCGGCGTTGGCCGGTTTCTCGCTGCTGGTGCTGCTCGAATCCTGGGAGGACCACAAACCTCAACGCAGCGTCGCCGCCGCGACTGCTTCACCGGAATGGAGCGAATTGGCGCTGGCGCCGATCGGCCCGGCCGACACGCTGATCGAATTGCAGGCGCCAGGTTGGATCGCGCTGGATGGTCCGTCGCCGCTTCCTGCTGATATCAGCCTGGTGGATAAACATAACTGCCGCATCGGCGCACATACGCACATCGGTTCGGTCGAACCACAGGTGTCCATCGCCCCGGACGAATGCTGGCTCGCATGGCCGATGACGGCGTGGCGCGGCGTGGTGCTGTACGATCGCGCCCACGACAGGTCGTACCGGTTGCGCGGTTGGCAACTGTATGGATGGCATGTCGGTGAGGCGTGGCTGAGCCGCGATGAGGATCAGCCGCCGTTGGCGCTGTCGCATGTGCTGGGGCAGGATGTGGTCGACAAGTCTTCGTAGGTTGGGTTAGCGCAGCGCAACCCAACGTCTTTCGGCCAACATCGTTGGGTTACGCTGCGCTAACCCAACCTACGCCATCCGCCGTAGCGTCGTTTGGCTTCGTAAGATCGCAACCTCGGAATCCGCCGCCCAACCATGTCCGCTCTCGATCCCACCAAACCGCAAGTCAGCGTCATCATCGTCTCGGCCGACAGCGGCCCGAGCCTGCGCGATTGCGTCAAGAGCGTGCTGGCATGCACGACGCCGCTCGAAGTGCTGCTGATCGACAACGCCTCCTCGGACAGCATTCCGCAGGCGATCGCCCGTGCGCGCGAAAGCGATCCGCGTTTCAAGGTGATCTACAACCACGCCAACCTTGGCTTCGGTCCGGCCGTCAATCGTGCCGCCGCGCAAGCGCATGGCGAGGCCTTGCTGATTCTCAACCCGGATTGCCTGATCACCCAGGAGGCCTTGCAGCGCTTGCACGATGTGCTTGCCAGCGAAAAGAAAGCGGGCTTGGTCGGCGCGGTCGTCTGCGATGCGCAAGGCGTGCCCGATCCGGCCTCATTCCGGCGTGATCCCGTACTGGGGCGCGCACTCGCCACGCTGCTCAGGCGCAAGGGTGGCGTGAACGCGCAGAACGTGCCGGACCACGTGGTTGAGGCCGAAGCGGTTTCCGGCGCGGTGATGCTGATGCCGCTGCGCGTATTCGAAATGTTGAACGGTTTCGACGAAAAGTATTTCCTGCATTGCGAAGATCTCGATCTGTGCCGCCGCGTGCGCGATGCAGGCTGGCGTGTATTGCTGGCCGGCGACGTGCGCGTTCTGCACGGCAAGGGCGGATCGAGCCGGCATCGTCCGGTGTTCGTGAGCTATCACAAGCATCGCGGCATGTGGCGCTGGTTCCGCAAGTTCGATCCGGCCTCGCGCAATCCGCTTATTGCCGCCGCGGTGTGGCTGGGCATTTGGAGCCGGTTTCTTTTGAAAGTCCCGGGGCAGTGGTTGCGGGCTGCTCGTCGATGAGTACTACATCGCGTATCAGCTTGCTGGCGACCGTGGGTCTGCTGGTCATGACCGCCGTGTGGGGCTCCACCTTCGTGCTGATCAAGGGTGTCGTCGATCGCATGCCGGTGGCGGATTTCCTGGCCGTGCGCTTTATCGTCGCCGCCATCGCCATGTTCGCGCTTTTCCATCGCCACGTCGCACGGCTGGAACGCAAACAGTTGTTGCGTGGCATGGTGCTGGGCGCGCTGTATGGTTGCGGGCAGCTGTTGCAGACCTGGGGCCTGTCGCTGATTTCGCCGAGCGTCAGCGGTTTCGTCACCGGCATGTATGTGGTGTTCACGCCGATACTCGCCACCGTGCTGCTGCGCCAGCGCATGCCGGTGACGGTGTGGTTGGCAGTTGCGCTGGCCACGTTTGGCCTGGCGCTGCTCTCGCTCAATGGTTTCTCGGTGGATCTCGGCGTGTGGCTGACGCTTGCTTCCGCGTTGCTGTACGGCTTGCACATCGTGGCGCTGGGACATTGGTCGCGCGCGGACGAAGCGTTCGGTTTGTCTGCCGTGCAGATGGCCATGATCGCAATGGTCTGCCTGCTTGCTACGGCAGGACACGGCGGTCCGGTGTTGCCGCCGGATCGCAGTGCGTGGATCGCCGTGCTCTACATGGCGCTGATTGCCGGCGCCGGCGCGATGCTGATGCAGACTTGGGCGCAAGCACATCTGCCCGCGACGCGTGCGGCGATCGTGATGACTACCGAACCGGTTTTCGCCGCAGGCTTTGCCGTGGCGTTCGGCAGCGATGTGCTCACCTGGCGCATGCTGTGCGGCGGCGGCTTGGTGCTGGCCGCGATGTATCTGGTGGAATTGATGCCGCGCCGTGAACCGCCGGCCGAAGCGATCCATCACGAGGTGTAGTGCTGACGTAGGTTGGGTTAGCGCAGCGTAACCCAGCATGTGCGGTGCGAAATCGTTGGGTTACTCCCCGGATCAAGTCCGGGTACCTAACCTACGCGGCTTTGCGTCGATGCGGCTGCATCGCAATGCGCACCAGATAGATCACGATCGCGATATTGCCGAGCAAAGCGCCCAGTTTCAGCCAGCTGAACTTGTGGAACATCTCATACGCTTCCACCGGAATCAGCGATGCCGTCGCAATCACGGTGAACCATTCCGCCCAGTGCTTGCGCAGCCACAAGCCGATGCCTTCGGTCGCGAAGATCGCGGCATAAACCAAGGCCACGATGCCGATCGCCATGAACTTGCTGGGCCCCATTTCCTGCAGCAATTGCACCAGCCGCCAGCGCATGCCGCTGCTGTCCTGCAGCGACAGGTGTTCCAGCGTGTGCACCAGACGCTGGAAGTTTTGTTCCTGATGCAGGCCGAACGCGACGAAGGCCACGCCGAGCAGGCACAGCGTCTTGATCACCTCGTAGATGGCGATCACGCGCAGGCCGAAGCTGTGGCGGGCTTCGATCTCGGAAACGGGCTTGGTCATGTGGGAGCGGCCAGGGCGATGGCTTGGGTGAAAGGGACAAGTCTAACCGCAGGTCGCTACGGCAAGATGATGCTGATGGATGGCGGCGTGCGTACGCGGCCGCATGGTGGGGTGCGGCGCGGTCAAAGCTTGCGCCGATGAGGCTGCATCGCAAGGCGGACCAGATAGATCACGATCACAATGTTGCCAATCAAGGCGCCGAGCTTCAGCCAGTTGAACTTGTGGAACAGCTCATAGACTTCCACCGGAATCAGCGAGCCGGTAGCGATCACGGTGAACCATTCCGCCCAATGCTTGCGCAGCCACAGCCCTGTGCCTTCGGTCGCGAAGATCGCCGCATAGGCGAGCGCCACGATGCCCACGGCGATGAACTTGCTGGGGCCCCATTTCTGCAGCAAGCCAACCAACTGCCAGCGCATGCCGCTGGTGTCTTGCAGCGACAGATGCTCCAGCATGTGCATCAGATGATCGAAATTTTCGGGCTTGTGCAGACCGAAGGCGACAAAAGCCATGAAGATCAGGCACGTCGCTTTGATCGCCTTGTAGATAGCGATGACACGCAGCCCAAACACATGCCGGGCTTCGACCTCGGAAACGGGCTTGGTCATGTGGGAACGCTCAGGGCCATGACTGGGATGGACTATTTAACCGTGTGGATAGACGACAAGGCCATGTCTCAATATGGACATGGCCTTGGCTTTCCAGCGTGACGAACGACAGGGGTCAGCAGCAACGCCCGCCGGTTCCTTTGTAGCGCGCGGTTTGCCGATCGCGGAAAAACTCCGCGTAGGTAGGGATCTTGCGCTCCGGATGATGGCTGCGCAGATGCGCGACATACACGTCGTAATCCGGCACGCCGCAACTTAAGCGTGCGGTTTGTACCAGGCGTTGCCAAAGTTTCTGCAGTGTCATGGCTCAGCTGCTCCGGCTCGCCACGCTGGTTAATGCGACACGCGGTGCTTCGTGCGCCGTCGGTACGTTGCTGCGCATGGCTTTCAGCATGGCGTACAGACTGAAGCCGAGCATCGTCAGCACCAGCAGCACGAACACAGCCGTCAACGTGGCGTCCACGCGGTTGTTGGTGATGATGCGCTGCATTTCATTCAAGGATTTGGCCGGCGCCAGCAGCTTGCCGGCATCCATCGCGTCCTGATATTTCTGCGCGGCCGCCGTGAAGCTGATCGGGCCGCTCAGTTTCTCGAAACCGGCCGTCAGCGTGCAGACCACCAACCACACGGCGGGAATGCCCGGCACCCACGCATAGCGTTCGCGCTTGAGTTTTATCGTGACCACGGTGGCAAGCATCAGCGCGATCGCCGCCAGCATCTGATTGGCGATACCAAACAGCGGCCACAAGGTATTGATGCCGCCCAGTGGATCGACTGCCCCCTGATACAGGAAGTAACCCCACAGCGCGACGCAAATGGTGGTGGCCAGCACGTTGCCGATCCACGATTCGGTGCTCTTGAGTGGTTCGTGCACCAGGCCCGCGATCTCCTGGATCATGAAGCGACCCACGCGCGTGCCGGCATCCACCGTGGTGAGAATGAACAGCGCTTCGAACAGGATCGCGTAGTGGTACCAGAACGCCACCATGCCTTCGCCGGGAAGAATGTTGTGCAGCAGTTGCGCCATGCCGACCGCCAGCGTGGGTGCGCCACCGGCACGGCTGAGGATGCTGGTTTCGCCGATGTCTTTTGCCGTGCGAGTGAGTTCATCCGGCGTGACGACGAAACCCCATTGGCTGATGACTGTGGCAGCGTGCTCCACCGTGGTACCGATCACCGCCGAAGGTGAGTTCATGGCGAAATACACGCCCGGATGCAGCGACGCTGCGGCAATCAACGCCATGATCGCCACGAACGCTTCCATCAGCATGCCACCGTAACCCACCATGCGCGCTTCGCCTTCGTTCGAGAGCAGCTTGGGTGTCGTGCCCGAGGCGATGATCGAATGCCAGCCCGATACCGCCCCGCATGCGATGGTGATGAACAGGAATGGAAACAGCTTCCCCTGGAATACCGGACCGGTACCGTCGATAAAGCGCGATACCGCCGGCAACTGCAACTGCGGTGCGGCAAAGATGATCGCAATCGCCAGCAGCAGGATGGTGCCGATCTTGAGGAAGGTGGATAGATAATCGCGCGGCGCCAGCAGCAGCCACACCGGCAAGACCGACGCGACGAAGCCGTAGATGATCAGCAGCCATGCCAGCGATCTGGCGTCGAAGTCGAACCAGCGCGCCAGCTCCGGCGTTGCCGCTATGTGCGCGCCATAAGCGATGGATGACACCAGCAACACCAGGCCGATCAGCGACACCTCAAGGATGCGCCCCGGCCGCAGCCAGCGCAGGTACACACCCATCAACAACGCAATGGGAATCGTGCACGCCACTGAGAACGTTCCCCACGGGCTGTGCGTCAGCGCCTTCACCACCACCAGCGCCAGTACCGCCAGCACGATCATCATCAAGGCCAGCAGGCCGAACATGGCCACCACGCCGGCCAGCGCGCCCAGTTCTTCGCGCAGCATGTGCCCAAGCGAGCGGGCATCGCGGCGCACCGACAGGCCCAGCACCATGAAATCCTGCACCGCACCACCCAGCACCACGCCGAACAGAATCCACAAGGTGCCTGGCAGATAGCCCATCTGCGCCGCCAAGACCGGCCCTACCAGTGGACCGGCGCCGGCAATCGCCGCGAAGTGATGGCCGAACACCACCCACTTGTCGGTCGGCACGTAATCCAGGCCATCGTTGCGGAGCACTGAGGGCGGCGCGCGGCCGGGATCCATCTGCAACACGCGGTGCTCGATGAACTTGCCGTAGAAGCGATAGCCGATCAGGAAGATCGCCACGGCGGCGGCGACCAGCCAGATGGCATTGACCGGTTCGCCGCGCCGCAGGGCGATCACGGCCAGGCAGGCGGCACCGATGGCGGCGATCAAGGCCCAGATGATCTTGCCGGCAATACCAGTGGGCCTCACTGCGAGGGTCGTCATGAAAGTTCTCCTGTCAGGACTTCATGCCACCCACGCAGAGGGTTCCGGCAGCGCAACATGGCTGCGGTAAACAGTACTGTCCGACCCGCGCGGGCGCTCAGTTGTTGCTTAGGTTCGTCCTGTCGGCGCTGTGGGTCAATAGCTGATACGCCGGCAAGCTTTCCGCTGACAAGTGGGTATATCGGCCGGCATGCCGGCCCTCGGCAGGTTTCGGAGGCGGCTGCACTCGGCTGTCAGGCAATGATGACGTACGGGGCTCTGGATGGAGTGGCGCTGGCTTGCATGCTGTTCGCATGCGACGGCCGGATGTCAGCGCGCCACGTCGCTATGTATTCCTCTCTTGCGTATGTCGGCACGACGGATGACATGAATTAGGTGATTTCCTAATCATCGCGTGGGAATTAGCTGATACGCCACGCGCTCGTCGTTACCTAGCATTCCTTCGATCTCGTACGAATCGAGTGCCGGCGCATGGCCGGCGGCTCGAATGTCCTGCATGTGAAATGCCCGGTTCGCGCCATCTGCGGCCGGGGTGCCGGCATGCGTGTAACCACCAAGATGGGAATGGGGAAATTGCATGACAAAAGCCAGCAGAGCGATGCGGCGTGAATTATCGACAGCACGTTCGAACATGTCAGGCGGCACGCTTGATACGAGTAAGAACGCGGCAAAGCAAAGATCATGGTGGGCCTTGCTGGCGTTGCTGTTCGCGCCGGTCGAAACCGCATCGGCCAGTCTCTTCGTCAACGATGGGAACAGCGGCAATTGCTCGCAGATGCTCGGCTCCGGGCTGCTCGGCATCCAGCTCCCCATCACCATCATCAGCAACAGCGCCTGCAATGCGAACAGCCTTTCCACGCTGATTTCCGCGGGTGCGGCCAACGGCACGCTGGCGCTCAACACGAATGGCGCATTCCTGATCGGCAACCTGCACGTCAACGGTGCGCTCGATCTCAATAGCCACACGCTCAACAATCTCGCAGCGGGCGTGAATGCGACCGATGCGGTAAACCTGGGGCAGCTCAGTGCGATGTCGCGCTCCAGTGCAACCATTCTTGGCGGCGGCGCTACCGTCAACGCGGATGCGACGATCAATCTGCCGACCTATACGGTGCAAAGTGCGGCTGTGCACGACGTGGGAAGCGCGCTATCCGCGCTGGATGCAGGCATCAACGCCAATACCGGCCGCATCGGCACGCTCAGCAGCCAACTGCAAGCAGTGGATAGCTACTTCGTCAGCAACGGCTTGAACAACGGCACTGACAATGCCGCCGCCATCGGCATCAATGCCGTGGCCATCGGGCCGCACGCCAGCGCGCAGGGATCGGGTTCGGTGGTGATCGGCAACGGCGCCAAAGATGGTACGGCCACGGTGGCGACCGGTAACGCGGTGGTGATCGGCAACAAGGCGCAGGTCACCACCACACCGGGCACCACCACCACCGGCGCCATCGCGATCGGCGATAGCGCTTCTGCGTTTGGCAATGCCTCCATGGCCTTGGGCCAGAATGCGGCGGCTCGCAACACCGAGAGCTTCGCATTGGGTGCCAGCGCCAGCGCTACGGGCACGGGCGCCACGGCCGTTGGCTACACAGCCGTGACGAGTGGCAACAATGCGGTGGCCATCGGCCGCAATGCGAATGCCACGGGTGTCGGGGCGACCGCGATCGGGTTCAGCGCCACCACCAATGCCACCAATGCGCTCGCAATCGGCAACGGGGCAAGTGCACAAGTCGCCAACTCGATCGCATTGGGCGTGAACGCCGTGGCCGATCGTGTCAATGCGGTATCCATCGGCAGTGCATCCTTGCAACGTCAGCTCACTTATGTCGCCGCGGGCACGCAAGACACAGACGCCATCAACGCCAGCCAGTTGAAACCGGCACTCGCCGCGCTCGGTGCTACGTTCAACGCGGACGGCACCATCGGCTCACCCAACTACATCGTGCAATCCACGGCAGTGAGCGACGTCGGCTCCGCGCTCAAGCTGCTTGATGATGGCGTCATTGCCAACGCTGCCGGTATCGGTGGATTGGAACTGCGCGTCAGCACGAACGAAGGCGCGATCGGCGGCTTGCTGGCGGGCACCGCCGGCTTGGTGCAGCAGGCCAACCCATCTGCCACCGTTACCGTAGGCGCGATGAGCGGCGGCGGCGCCGTCAGCGTCGTGGGGCAGGATGGCGATCGCCGGATCACCGGCGTCGCCGCTGCAACGCAATCCAGCGATGCCGTGAACCTGCAGCAGTTGCAGGCGCTGCAGACGCAGATCGGCGATGTGGGCGCGCTGGCCGTGCAATACGACGATGCCGGCAGAAGCGCGATCACCCTGGGTGGCGTGGGCGCCGCAACGCCAGTGACTTTGCGCAACGTGGCCAACGGCCGGAATACCGACGATGCCGCCAACTTCGGCCAATTGAACGGCACCGCGCAAAGCGTTGCCTCGGCACTGGGCGGCGGCGCGGCGGTTGATATGGATGGAACGCTGATCGCACCCGCGTACACCGTGCAAAACACACCAGTGCAGGACGTGGGCTCTGCCTTGAACGTGCTCGACGATGGCGTCACCGCCAACACGGCGGGCATCGGTGGCCTGGGTGTTCGCGTCAGCGCCAACGAAAATGCCATCCATGGTCTTATGAGCGGCACGAGTGGCCTGGTGCAGCAGAGTGACCTATCAGCACCAATCACCGTGGCCGCGGCCTCAGGCGGTAGTGTGGTTGATGTATCCGGCACCGAGGGCGATCGGCGCATTACGGGCGTCGCTGACGGCACGCAGGACAACGACGCGGCCAATGTCGGCCAGCTCAGGACGCTGCAGACCCAACTGGGCGACGTCGCGGCGCTTTCCGTGACCTACGACGATACGAATCAGCTGTCGATCACGTTCGGCGGTAGGGCCGCCAGCGCGCCAGTCGCCTTGCATAACGTGGCCGATGGCCAGAGCGCTTTCGATGCCGTCAACCACGGCCAATTGAGCGGTTTGCAGAATGCGTTGCAAGGGCAGCTCGCCAGCGTCAACACGCAGATCGGTGCGCTCGATAGCCGCGTCTCGATACTGGAAAACGGCAACAGTCCGTCGCCGTTACCGGGTGGCCAAGATCCGGTTACGAACCCTGACTATGCAGGCGGCGTGACGGTCGGCAACAACGCCGCTACCGGCGACGGCACGGCAGCGGCGATCGGCAACAACGCGCAAGCCACAGGCGTGCGTGGCACCGCCCTCGGCAGCGACGCATACGCGGCGAGCTATCACGGCACGGCGGTAGGCGGTAACGCCTCGGCAGCCAGCGATGGCGGCGTGGCCGTGGGCGCCAATGCCAGCGTCATCGCTGTTGCAGGCACGGCGGTGGGCGAGGGCGCCACCGTCACCGCTGCTGCCAACAATGCGGTCGCGCTGGGTGCGGGGTCGATCGCTACGCAAGCCAACTCCGTGTCGGTGGGCTCGGCAGGCAACGAACGCAGCATCACCCACGTCGCGCCGGGCGTGGAGGCGACGGATGCCGTGAACATGTCGCAATTGCAGGCAGCACAAAGCTGGGCACAAAGCTATACGAACCAGCAGGCCCATGCCTTGCACGAGCGCCTCACGCGATTGGGTCGACGTGCGGACGCGGGCACGGCCGCGGCCATCGCCATGACCAACATTCCCCAGGCTTATGCGCCCGACCAAAGTTCGCTGGGTGCCGGCGTGGGCAGTTTTCGTGGCCAGGCGGCCATCGCCGTGGGCATGTCAACGGTGACGCCCGGCGGCCGCTGGGTGTTGAAAGCGAGCCTCAGCGGCACTTCCCAGGGCGACATGGGCGTCGGGGCGGGCGCCGCGATGGTGTGGTAACGCGCTGCGCTTTTTTCCTGATGGCGGTCATCAGGTACCGGGCGCAAGCGCCCGGTTTTTTTGCGGCGTCACAATCCCGGCATGCCATGTCTCGTTGCGATGGATTCATACCGCGCTGATGCTTCACACTGGGTGCCTACGTAGATTTAATCCCTGCATCCCTAAGCTTCGTGGCGTGAGGTTGGCATGATCCGCGAGATTCTGAAGATGGGCGATTCGCGCTTGCTGCGCGTTGCGCCGCCCGTACCCGAAAGCATGATCGGCAGCGCCGAACTCGATGCGCTGATCGCCGATATGTTCGAAACCATGCACGCCGCCGGTGGCGTAGGATTGGCCGCGCCACAAATCGGCGTGGATCTGCAACTGGTGATCTTCGGCTTCGACACCTCCGAGCGTTACCCCGATGCACCACCAGTGCCGCAAACCATTCTGCTCAACCCAGTCATTACGCCGCTCTCGCAAGACATGGAAGAGGGTTGGGAAGGTTGTCTCTCCGTGCCGGGCTTGCGCGGCGCCGTGAATCGCTATTCGTTGATCCGCTACGAAGGCATCGATCCGAAAGGCGAGCGCATTGATCGCACCGCGGAAGGCTTTCATGCGCGCGTGGTGCAGCACGAATGTGATCACTTGATTGGGCGATTGTATCCGTCGCGCATTACCGACTTCACCAAGTTTGGGTTTACTGAGGTGCTGTTTCCAGATATGGACCCCGCAGCGGACGATTAGACGTCGTCAACACGTAGGCTGGGATGAAATCCCAGCATGCCGAGCCGCAAGCAAGCTGGGATTTCATCCCAGCCTACGTTCAAAGGCGCTCTCAGGCAGGCTGTGGATTCAGCAGGAACCAGCCCAAAAACACAGCGCCAGCAATCACGCAGTACGTACCAAACGATGCCAAGCGTCCGCGGCCTTCGAAGTAGCTCATCAGAAAGCGCAAGCTTAGCCACGCTGCGATTGCCGTAAGCACGCCGCCGAGCAAGGCGCTGCCCAGTTGCTCCGGTGCTTTGAAAAGTTTCGGAATCTCCAGCACGCCGGCAGCGAGGATGATCGGGGTGCCGAGGAGGAAGGAGAATTCGGCGGCTTTTTCCTTGTCCAGGCCCGTGGCGGAACCGGCGATCATGGTGAGGCCGCTGCGCGAGAAGCCCGGTATCAATGCGCCGATCTGCGCCAAACCAACCAGGAATGCTTGTCTGAATTTAAGTTTCTCCGGCGCCTTGTGCGGACGCGTGCGCTCTAGGCGATCACCCAGCCACAGCAGCACGCCGTTGACGATCAACGCGGCAGCCACGATGCGCAGATCCTTGAACACCAGTTCCAGGCGTTTTTCCAACAGCAAGCCGACCACGCACGCGGGAATCGTGCCGATGATCAGCGCCCACATCATGTGTCCTTCATCGTTGTGGCGTCCGGCCAGCGATGCGAAGAATCCGCGGATCAACGCCACCCAGCGATGGCGGAAATAACCCAGCAAGGCCAGCGCCGTACCAAGATGCAAGGCCACCAGAAAAGGAATCAGCTGCGGTGCGTGCTTGTCGATGTGCATGCCGAACAACGCCGGTACCAGCAAGGTGTGGCCGAGGCTGCTGACCGGGAAAAGTTCGGTAACGCCCTGCAGCACGCTCAGGAAAATCAAAAACCACAAGCTCACGCGTCGATCCTTATTGGGTCATGGAAAGCGGCGGCCCACCAAGCGAGCCGACTCGTCATTATCGAAAACAAACATGAGGAGAGTGCGAATGTCGATGAAGCAGAAAGCTTCGCGACAGCTATCGAGATGCGCCATGCAGGTGACGCAGGTGTTGCATCCATCGCCTGCAGGTTTCAAGTATATGACGCAAGCTTATGCGGGCATGGCTAAGAGCGAGCTTCGCTCGCCGCCTCCTCCCATGCAAGCAGGGGAGGAGGCGTTTCCGCGTCAGTGCGACTTCACCTTGAACTGCTGCGTCAGCAGTTTCAGCTTCGCTTTCATTGCTTCCGGCTTGTGCGTTCCCTGCGTGCCGTAGAACGCGGTGTACAACTCTGAAGCTGCATCGCCATCGGGTGCGGGAATCACGGTGGCAACATCCATCTCGTCGCCGTCGTTGTATGGCACGCCATCGAACGGGTGCTGCTTGTGCTGCAATTTGCCCCACGCTTCCTTGAAGTTGTCGTCGAGATCGGCGCTCGGTGCGATATGCCGCTTGATGCTGATGCGATCCGGATCGGTGATGTTCTTGCGGATCTGGATCACGCCCGTCTGCAGCGCAAACTTGCCCTGGTTCTGGTAATAGCCGACACCGATCCACAGCATGTTGTCCGGCGCGATCGGCTGCAGGGCGGATGGGTAACTGAAAGCAATCTGGTTGGAGTCATAGCCGAATTGCTTGCCGTATTCGAAGTCGATACGTGCATCTTTCAGTACGTCGGGCAGCAATGAAGCGTCGGCAAGAAACTCCTTCCACTGTGCGAGCGTGGCGCCGTAGTCGACATTGAAGAAATCCGTGAGCGCGGTCATGTCGGCCACGCTGTCGTGGGTACCCATCGAAGGCGTTCCACGCATCATGATGGCGTAGCCATCCGGCACCGGTAGTGCGAATACGGTCATCTGCGCGTTGATGTACGGCAGCGACCACACGAGCACCTTCCAGTGGCGTTGCCAGTTGTCCGTATAGGTGGTGCTGCTGGCAGGCTTGCCCAGCGACGTGATCTTGATCTTCTCGGGGCCGATTTCGCGCGTCCAGAAACCTGTCTTCAGGATCAGATCCATCATCTGCTTGGAATCGTTGTAGAACGTGGCCGCCTTCATGTCGTCCGGACGGCGCAGGTGGATCAAAAAGTTGTGGCCCACGTAACCGCTGGCCACATAGCCGTTACCGGTGAGCGGCACGCGGTTGAGTTCGCGCCCCGTGTACGCCCACTGCCCGCTGCGGTTGCGCACGATCAGCTCGGGAAACAGACTTAGTTCCGGCGTGTCGTGCAGGATGTGATTGGAACCGGCGCCGTGCGGGAACAGATCGTTGCCTTGTTGTTGCAGCAACTGTTTCAGTTCCTTGTCGCCCTGCGCGTAGAACAGCTTGAGATAGGTGGCGCTGAAATCCTCATAGCTCGCCGGCAAGGGAAATTGCGCCTTTAAGGTGCCGGTCAAGGTGTCTTCCACCACGTCGAGTTGGTAGGTCATGCGCTTGTCCATCACCGCTTGGGTATCCGAAGCGTTGAGAACTTCGCCGATCGGCAGCGCATAGTTGAGGTTTTCGTTGGGTGATTTCATCAGCACCACGCCGATGACCTTGCCGTTCTGGTCGAGCAGCGGCCCGCCGCTGTTGCCGGGCGATGCTGCCGCGGAAAAGCGCATCCATTTCCAGCGGCCGTTTTCGTCTTCCGGCGTGTCTGACGTATACAGGCCGTCGCGAATCACTACACCAGTACCTAGCGCGTTGCCAACGGCATAGACCACGCTGTTCAACGCCGCCTTGGTGTTGGTGGCGAGCGCAGCGTTGCCTTTGGGCTGCTCCTTCAGCGAGAACATCACGAAGTCCTGCTGCAGAGAGAATTTCTCGATCTTGTCGATGGCATACACGTGGCCGCTGGCATCGCGCAACGCCGGTGCGCCGGTGAGGTCGCCGACGGCGGCAAGCAATACGTGGCCGGCTGTCACGTAGTGGTTGTGCCCGATCGAAAAGGCGGTGCCGACAGAAAAATACTTGTCCGTGCGCTCTTCATACGGGAGCAGATCGAGCGGCAGCGGCTTTTCATAAGTGAGGGGATCATCCACTGCTCGCGGAATGACCACTTCGAATGTGGCCGCATCAATTTTCGATACGAGGGATGGATCGGGACTGGCCGCATCAGCACGTGGCGCCGCGCACAGCGCAAACACGATCAACCCTACCGACAACACCGACCGACACAAAAAAACGCAAGAATTTGAGACCGCTTCCCGAGCCTGCCGATTCAACGTCCGCATACGTTCCCTCTTGAAGATTCCCGACCGGCACATCGCCGATTTCCGCGCGTGATACTGACACAGCGCCGATGGGCGGGGGAGGGCTGGAAGCTGGCAAGTGAGGGACAGCTCGTGACTATCCGCCGTGGGTTAGGTCGGCGCCGCGCGTAGCCTGACCCTGCCGCCGCAAAATGTCGGGTTTCGCTGCGCTAACCCAACCCACGGCTGGGACATCAATGCTGCCGATAGTGATTGATGCTGTCGCGCAGGTCGAGTGTCGCCTTGCGGGCTGCTACGGCGAAATCTTCGCCGTTGCCTGCATAGAGAATGGCGCGCGATGAGTTGATCATCAGGCCGGTGCCGGCTGCCGTGCGGCCGTTGCGCACCACGGCTTGAACGTCGCCTCCCTGTGCGCCGATGCCAGGGACCAGCAACGGAACATCACCAATCAGCGCGCGCACTTCGGCAAGCTGTTCCGGATAGGTGGCGCCGGTCACCAGGGCGCAATTGCCGTTCGTGTTCCATTCTTGCGCGATCAGGCGGGCGACGTGCTGGTACAGCGGCTTGCCACCCACATCGAGGTCCTGCAGATCGGCAGCGCCGGGGTTGGAGGTATGGCAAAGCAGAATCACGCCCTTGTCGGCGCGATCCAGGAACGGTTGTGCGGAGTCGCGGCCGAGATACGGATTAAGCGTTACCGCATCGGCCTTGAAGCGTTCGAACGCTTCGGTGACGTAATGCTGTGCGGTGCTGCCGATGTCGCCGCGCTTGGCGTCGAGGATCACCGGCACGCCGGGGTGATTGGCGTGGATATGCGCGATCAGGCGCTCCAGCGTGTCTTCCGCGCGCAACGCTGCGAAGTGCGCGATTTGCGGCTTGTAGCTGCAGACCAGGTCGGCGGTGGCGTCGACGATGGCGGCGCAGAAGTCGAATACCGCGTCGGGACGGTCTTTGAGATGCGCGGGGAATTTGGCGGGTTCGGGGTCGAGGCCGACGCAGACAAGAGAATTGTTGCGGGTCCATGCGGATTGCAGGCTCTGCATGAAATGCATGGGAATACCTTCTTATCGCTGGGGCTATCCGATGTGCCTTACCGCCGTCATTCCCGCGAAAGCGGGAATCCATCTTGCTCTGATGCATCCTTGAAAATGGATTCCCGCTTTCGCGGGAATGACGGCCATGAGGTGGCGCGTTGTTTCATGGCGACCCTCTCGCCGGAGCGAGAGGGCTATAAGCGTATTACGCCAGCTTCTTGTACTTCACCCGATGCGGCTTCGCCGCTTCGTCACCCAGGCGGCGCTTCTTGTCCGCTTCGTATTCGTTGTAGTTGCCCGGGAAGAACTCAACGTGCGAGTCGCCTTCGAACGCAATGATGTGCGTGGCGATGCGGTCGAGGAACCAGCGGTCATGCGAGATCACCATCGCGCAGCCGGGGAATTCCAGCAACGCGTCTTCGAGCGCGCGCAGGGTTTCGATATCCAGGTCGTTCGACGGTTCGTCGAGCAGCAGCACGTTGCCGCCCTGTAGCAGTGTCTTGGCCATATGCAGGCGGCCACGTTCGCCACCGGACAGGTTGCCGACGATCTTCTGCTGATCGGTGCCCTTGAAGTTGAAGCGGCCGATGTAGGCGCGCGACTGGATCTCGAAGTTGCCGATGGTGAGGATGTCCGAGCCGCCGGAAACTTCCTGCCATACGTTGTTCTTCGGATCGAGCGCGCCGCGCGACTGGTCGACGTAGGCGAGCTTGACGGTGTGGCCGATCTTCACCTCGCCGTTGTCGGGCTTCTCTACACCGGTGATCAGCTTCATCAGCGTGGATTTGCCCGCGCCGTTCGGACCGATCACGCCGACGATGGCGCCCGGCGGGATCTTGAACGACAGATCGTCGATCAGCAGGCGATCGCCGAAGGACTTGCTGACGTTCTTGAACTCGATCACTTCCTGGCCCAGGCGGTCGCCCGGCGGGATGAAGATTTCATTGGTTTCGTTGCGGCGCTGGTATTCGACCGCGTTCAGCTCTTCGAAGCGGTTCAAGCGCGCCTTGCCCTTGGACTGGCGGCCCTTGGCGGCGGAACGCACCCACTCCAGCTCTTTCTCGATCGCCTTCTGGCGCGACTTTTCCTGCTGTGCTTCCTGCTTGAGGCGCTGGTCTTTCTGTTCCAGCCATTCGGTGTAGTTGCCCTTCCACGGAATGCCGCGGCCGCGGTCGAGCTCCAGGATCCACTCGGCGGCGTTGTCGAGGAAGTAGCGATCGTGGGTAACGGCCACCACGGTGCCGGGGTAGTTCTGCAGGAACTGCTCCAGCCAGTCCACCGATTCGGCATCCAAGTGGTTGGTCGGCTCGTCGAGCAACAGCATGTCCGGCTTGGACAGCAACAGGCGGCACAGCGCCACGCGGCGCTTCTCACCACCGGAGAGCGGGCCGATCTTGGCATCCCACGGCGGCAGGCGCAGCGCGTCGGCGGCCACTTCCAGCTGGCGCTCCAGCGCGTGCGCATCGTTCACGGCCAGGATGTTTTCCAGCTCCTGCTGTTCGGCGGCGAGCTTGTCGAAATCCGCGCCCTCTTCACCGTAGGCGGCATAGACCTCTTCCAGGCGCTTCTGCGCGTCGAAGATCACCGATACGCCTTCTTCCACCGCCTGGCGGACGGTCTTCTCCGGATCCAGCTCCGGCTCCTGCGCCAGATAGCCGACCTTGATGCCGGGCTGCGGGCGGGCTTCGCCCTGGAAGTCCTTGTCGACGCCGGCCATGATGCGCAGCACCGTGGACTTGCCCGCGCCGTTCAAGCCGAGCAGGCCGATCTTGGCGCCCGGGAAGAAGCTCAGCGAGATGTCCTTGATGATCTGGCGCTTCGGGGGAACGATCTTGCTGACCCCGTTCATGGTGTAGATGTATTGCATGCTGGCTCCGTGGGCGTGCGCGAGACCGGCCCGGATGAGCAGGCGACGCGCAGGGCGTGGGTATTAAGCCGCTTAGTATAGCGGCTTCTCCGTAAGCGCCGGTGACAGCCGGGCGCTGCCGCGCCGCCTTCTTGCGAGCCGATGGACACGCGTTCGCCACTTTTTGCGCCTATCAAGCCATGTGTTGCTGCCAGGCTGCCCGGTCATGCGGATGAGATAGGGGGCGGGGAGGCGAATGGCGACAGGAAGCGGGTTCCCCGATGTGCTTGGCGCGCTGCGCAGCTGGGATGCGCGCGCCGCAACGTGGGCGCACGCGCGCGGCCGTGTTGCCGTGGCTTTGCATGAGTTGGTCTGCTTCGGCGTGAAGCAGGCCTCGGCGTGCTTGTTCGGCGGCAGCATGGTGCTGCTGCTCGGGCTCAGCTGGGCATGCTATCCGCCGCATGCGGCGCTGGCGCGCTACGACTTTCTCACGCTGGCGGCGCTGGCGATCCAGTGCGTGCTGATCGCCAGCCGCATGGAAACGCTGGAGGAAGCGAAAGTGATCCTCCTGTTCCACGTGGTCGGCACGGTAATGGAGGTGTTCAAGACCGCGATGGGCTCGTGGATCTATCCGGAGCCATCGTTGCTGCGCATTGGCGGCGTGCCGCTTTTCAGCGGTTTCATGTATGCATCGGTGGGCAGCTATCTGGCGCGGGTGTGGCGGTTGTTCGATTTCCGCTTTACGCGACATCCGCCGTTCGCGGCCACCGTGCGGCTGGCAGCGGCGATCTACGCGAACTTCTTTACGCACCACTTCATGCCGGATCTGCGCTGGCTGCTGTTTGCGGCAGTCGGCTTGTTGTTCGGCCGCACCTGGGTGCATTTCCGCATCCGCCAGGTGCATCGGCGCATGCCGCTGCTGCTGGGATTTGTGCTGGTGGCGTTGTTTATCTGGTTCGCCGAAAACATCGGCACGTTTACCGCCGCGTGGCGCTATCCCATGCAGCACCATGGCTGGCAGATGGTGCCGCTGTCGAAGCTGGGCGCGTGGTTTCTGTTGATGATCATTAGCTACGTGATGGTGAGCGGCGTGGCGAAACCTCAGCCGGTGCGCTAGCCATATCTTTTTGATTCCCCGGCAATCTTTGGCTTAAAGACAGGGGTGGTCGCTGCCGCCGTGACGGCCGCTTTCAAGCGAATGGCATAAGCTCGGAGGTGGCCGGCATTCCCCCCGACCATTACACTTTTAAGTCTCACCCCGCCATGTCACCCCACGAGGCCCGAATGTTCCCGAAGCAGCAAACCATTGCCGGCTATGACGATGAGCTGGCCAAGGCCATTGCCGACGAAGCCCGCCGCCAGGAGGACCACGTCGAGCTGATCGCTTCGGAGAACTACGCCAGCCCGCGCGTGCTGGAAGCCCAGGGCTCCGTGCTCACCAACAAGTACGCCGAAGGCTACCCGGGCAAGCGTTACTACGGCGGCTGCGAATACGTGGACGTGGCCGAGCGCCTGGCCATCGAGCGTCTGAAGCAGCTGTTTGGCGCCACCTACGCCAACGTGCAGCCGCATTCCGGTTCGCAGGCCAACCAGGCGGTGTACTTCGCGCTGATCAATCCGGGCGACACCATCCTCGGCATGAGCCTGGCGCATGGCGGCCACCTCACGCACGGCGCGAAAGTGAACCTCTCCGGCAAGATCTACAACGCCGTGCAGTACGGCGTGAACGAGCAGGGCCTGGTCGATTACGACGAAGTCGAGCGCCTGGCCGTCGAGCACAAGCCGAAGATGATCGTGGCCGGCTTCAGCGCCTACTCGCAGATCATGGATTGGGCGCGCTTCCGCGCCATCGCCGACAAGGTCGGCGCCTACCTGTTCGTGGACATGGCGCACATCGCCGGCCTGGTCGCCGCGGGCGTCTACCCCAGCCCGCTGCCGCATGCGCACGTGGTCAGCTCCACCACGCACAAGACGCTGCGTGGTCCGCGTGGTGGCATCGTGTTGGCGAAGGACCCGGGCGAAGAGATCGAAAAGAAGCTGCAGTCCATCGTGTTCCCCGGTATCCAGGGCGGCCCCCTGATGCACGTGATCGCCGCCAAGGCGGTGGCGTTCAAGGAAGCGCTGGAGCCGTCCTTCAAGGACTACCAGACGCAGGTGGTAAAGAACGCCAAAGCCATGGCCAAGACGCTGATCGAGCGCGGCTACAAGGTGGTTTCCGGCGGCACCGAAAACCACCTGATGCTGATCGATCTGATCGGCCGCGAAGTGACCGGCAAGGATGCGGAAGCCGCACTCGGCAAGGCGCACATCACCGTCAACAAGAACGCCGTGCCGAACGATCCACGTTCCCCGTTCGTCACCTCCGGCCTGCGCGTCGGTACGCCCGCCATCACCACGCGTGGCTACAAGGAAGCGGACGTGGTCGAACTTACGCAATGGATCTGCGACGTACTGGATGCGCCGGCCGATGAAAGCGTGATCAAGACCGTGCGCGAGAAAGTCTCGGCCCAGTGCAAGAAATTCCCCGTCTACGGATAAGCATGATGGACACCGTGCACATCGGTTTGATCGGCGATCGCGACGACAGCGTAACGGCGCATCGCGCGATCCCCGTCGCGCTGGCGATGGCGGCCGAAGCAACCGGTGTGGCGGTGCACGTGCAATGGATCGGCACTGAGACCGTAGGCGATGGCCGCGCTCTCGAAGCATTTGATGCGCTGTGGTGCGTGCCGGCCAGCCCGTACCGCAACATGGATGGCGCATTGACGGCCATCCGCCATGCACGTGAGTCACAGATGCCGTTCCTGGGAACCTGCGGCGGCTTTCAGCACGCGGTGGTGGAATACGCGCGCCATGTGCTTGGCTGGGCCGATGCCGAGCATGCGGAAACCGCACCGGACGCTGCACGTCCCGTGATCGTGCCGCTGAGCTGCGGGCTGGTCGAAGTGCGCGACACGGTGAAGCTGTTGCCGGGGTCGCAAATCGCCGCCATTTATCAAGCCCACGAGATCGAAGAGGGCTATCACTGCCGCTATGGCCTCGGCAGCGGCTTCCGCGAAGCGATGGCCGATCATCCGCTGCGCGTCGCTGCCGTAGACGAACAGGACGACGTGCGCGCCCTGGAATTGGACGGCCATCCGTTCTTCATCGCCACATTGTTCCAGCACGAACGTGCCGCCTTGCAGGGTGTTTGCCCGCCGCTGGCGAAGGCGTTCGTCAAGGCAGCAAGTGAGCAACGTATCGGGAAAGCCGCCTGATGCATTGTCCCTTCTGCCAGCACGAAGACACCCGCGTGATCGATTCACGCCTCGCCGACGACGGCGCCACGGTGCGCCGTCGCCGCGAATGTCCGCAATGTGGCGAGCGCTTCAATACCTTCGAAACGGCTGAGCTGAAACTGCCTGCGATCGTAAAAAGCGGGGAGCGTCGCGAGAGTTTCGACGAACGCAAACTGCGCACGAGTTTTGAACGCGCATTGCAGAAGCGGCCAGTAGCCAGTCACGACGTGGATGCCGCCGTGCGTGCGGTGATCGATGACTTGCGCAAGAGCGGCGAGCGTGAAGTGCCGTCCCGTTACGTGGGCGAGCTGGTGATGCGCGAGTTGAAGAAGCTTGATCAAGTCGCATACGTGCGCTTTGCGTCCGTCTATCGCAAGTTCGAAGACGTGCATGCGTTTCGCGAAGAGATTGAAAAGCTTGAGCGTGATTTGCCGGGGTTGGAAAGTTTGCAGCTTTCTTTGCTAGGTGAAGCTGGTGCAGCCGCCGCAGCGAAGCGCGGGCATCGTAAGGGCTGAGTACCTGCGAGTTAGTCGCGTAGGTTGGGGGCAATTCATGCAAAAAAACGCCGGGAATGCCCGGCGTTTTCATGTATCCCATTGCCTCGCCGTCATTCCGGCGAAGGCCGGAATCCAGTTCAAATAAATCGTGCGAAGCACGCAACGCTTTTTATGTTGTGTCTTTCGGACGCGAATTTAAACCGGATTCCGGCCTTCACCGGAATGACAGTGAGGCAAACAGGCTCAACGGATTAACCCAAACTGTCCAACCAAGCCTCATCCGACCCTTCTTCCACACCTTCAAACAAGAAGGTCGACAAATACCGCTCGCCCGTATCCGGCAACATCGCCAGAATCACGCTGCCTTTCTCGGCTTTCTCCGCATATTGCAGCGCCGCCGCCACAGTGGCGCCGGCGGAAATGCCGACAAAAATGCCTTCTTCCTTCGCCAGTCGCCGCGACGTATCGCGAGCCACGACTTCATCCACCGGCAAGTCGACATCGAAGACCTTGCGGTTGAGTACCTCAGGCACGAAGTCCGGCGTCCAGCCCTGGATCTTGTGCGGCTGCCAGGGCTTTTCCTGCAGCAACGATGCGCCGGCCGGTTCGGAGACCACGATCTTTACCTCAGGCCGCGCAACCTTCAGTACCTCGCCCACGCCAGTGAGCGTGCCGCCCGTGCCCCAGCCCGTCACGAACGCATCCAGCCGCTTGCCGGCGAAATCGCGCAGGATTTCAGCGGCAGTGGTGTTGCGGTGGTAAGCCGGGTTGGCCTGATTCTGGAATTGCCGCGCCAGGAACCAGCCATGCTTTTTTGCCAATTCCTCCGCGCGCCGCACCATGCCGCTGCCGCGTTCGGCAGCGGGCGTCAGGATGACTTTTGCGCCATAGGCGCGCATCAACTTGCGGCGTTCGATCGAAAAGGTTTCCGTCATCACCGCCACAAAGTTGTAGCCGCGCGAGGCGCACACCATCGCCAAGGCAACGCCGGTATTGCCGGAGGTGGCTTCCACCACCGTATCGCCCGGTTTGAGCAGGCCCTGCTTTTCCGCATCGAGAATGATGGCAATAGCCAGGCGGTCTTTGACCGAGCCACCAGGGTTGAAGGCTTCCACCTTCGCATACAAGGTTACGTGCGAAGGCGCCACGCGATGCAGGCGGACGATAGGCGTGTTGCCGATGGTGTCGAGGATGTTCTCGTAGATCATGACCCTGGCCCTTTCACAAGTAAGATTTCTAGGCTACTCCCGATCTCGTCGGCGCGACAAATACCTGGCGATCACTCACACTGACGATCTTGCATAACCATATTCAGATGCTTCCATGACAGTTTCCGTAGTCGATGCTATGCACATGGCCGAGGCGCTGCGCCTGGCCGAACGGGGTCTCTACACCACCCAGCCAAACCCGCGCGTTGGTTGCGTGATTGCGCATGGCGAACGGGTCGTAGGGCAGGGCTGGCACGAACGCGCGGGCGAACCGCATGCTGAGGTGCATGCCCTGCGCGAAGCGGGCGCCGATGCGCGTGGTGCTACGGCCTACGTCACGCTGGAACCGTGCGCGCATCATGGCCGCACGCCGCCCTGTGCCGATGCACTGATCGCCGCTGGCGTCAGCCGTGTGGTGGTCGCCGCGGAAGACCCGTTTCCCCAGGTGGCCGGGCAGGGCATCGCAAGATTGCGCGCTGCGGGCATCACGGTGGAAAGCGGCTTGATGAGAGAGGCGGCGCGCGAGATCAACATAGGTTTCTTCAGCCGGATCGAACGCCATCGTCCCTGGGTGCGCGTGAAATTGGCGATGAGCCTGGACGGTCGCACCGCGCTCGCGAATGGCGAATCGAAATGGATTACCGGTGAAGCCGCGCGCGCGGACGTGCAACGCTGGCGGGCGCGCAGTTCGGCGATTCTTACCGGCGTAGGTACGGTACTTGCCGATAATCCGCAGCTCACGGTGCGGCTGCCCGCAGAGGCTGAGTCATCGCATCGCAGCTATCGCCCCTGGCGAGTCATCCTCGACCGCCACCTGCGCACACCCGCGGGTAGCCACATTTTGGACGGCCAAACGCCCACGCTGGTTCTGCACTCAACCTCGGCAAACACGACGGATGACCGTTTCGCGCGCGCGGAATGTATCGCTGTCGCAGAACAACACCAGGCGCTCGATCTGCACGCGGTACTCGCACTCCTGGCTGGCCGTGGCTGCAGCGAGCTGCATGTCGAAGCCGGTCCTACCTTATGCGGCGCCTTGTTCGCCGCCGGTCTGGTCGATGAGCTGCTGATCTACATGGCGCCGCTGTTGCTGGGCGATGCAGCGCGGCCTTTGTTGACCTTGCCACCGCTGGCCGATATGGCCGCGCGCTGGAAACTCATCGTGCTCGATACCCGCGCCGTGGGTCAGGACCTGCGCTTGCGCCTCCGTCCCGCCACCTGAGTTCACTTGCAACAATAAGGAGTCATGACATGGCAGCCATTCGCTGGGGGATCATTGGTTGCGGTGACGTCGCCGAAGTCAAAAGCGGTCCGGCGTTCAGCCGCGTCGACGGCTCAACCTTGGTGGCGGTAATGCGTCGTGATGGCGACAAGGCACGGGATTACGCGCAAAGACATGGCGTGCCGCGCTGGTATGACGATGGCGCCGCCTTGATCGCCGATGCGGATGTCGACGCCGTCTATGTCGCCACGCCACCTTCCACGCACAAGTCGTACGCGCTGATGGCGATTGCCGCAGGCAAGCCGGTCTACGTGGAAAAGCCGATGGCGCGCGATCACGCCGAATGCCTGGCGATGCTTCGCGCTGGCGAAAGCGCAGGCATGCCGGTGTTCGTCGCCTACTACCGCCGCTGTCTGCCACGCTTCCGCAAAGTGCGTGAACTGCTGTTCGAGCAGCAAGTGATCGGTACGCCGCGCTTCGTCAACGTCGTATTGCACGAGCCGCATCATCCGCGCTATCACAATCCGGCTGATCTGCCCTGGCGCGTACAACCTGCGCTTGCCGGTGGCGGCATCTTTATGGATCTCGCCTGCCACACGCTGGACATCCTCGATTGGCTGTTCGGGCCCATCGTTGCGGCGAACGGGCACGCTACCAATCAACTTGGCGCCTATCCCGCGGAAGACAACGTCGCCATGTCCTTCGCGTTCGGCAACGGCATGCTGGGCACCGGTGCGTGGAATTTCGGCAGCTACAAACATGAAGACCGGGTGGAAGTGATCGGCGATGCTGGCCATATCGTGTTCGCCACGTTCGGCGACGGCCCGATTCGCGTGGAGAACGCACAAGGCAGGCAGGAGTACACCGTCGCGAATCCTGCGCACATCCAGCAGCCCTTGATCGAAACCATTGTTGCGGAGTTGCGTGGAGAAAAAGGAGCTTGCCCTTCCACGGCAGCATCAGCGGCCCGTACCAGCTGGGTGATGGATCAGGTGTTGCGCGATTACCGTCAGCAGACGGGACAGGTATTTGCATAGACCGTTCGCCGCGTCGCGTAGCACGTGACCTCGCACGGCGGCGTAGGCTGGGTTACCCCGGACTTGATCCCTGTCTCTTGATCGCATCTTTTTCGAGCTTGCTGATTCTGGCTCGAAGCCACAAGGCGCCGCGGGCCAATTCCCTCTCCTGCTTGCAGGGGAGGGTGAGGGTGGGGTGCGAGCGAAGCGAGCGGCGCGGGCTACACGTCGCCGTAAGGCGTATGTCGCCTCGTGATTCACACCACCGGAATTCATCGCGATATTCAGCTGCACGTTAAAGCCCAAGCAACCCCACCCCAGCCCTCCCCTACTCCCGCAGGGGAGGGAGCGATCATCGCAAGGCTGAACTTTCAAGCTACGTTGGATTTGTGATCAAGTCCGGGGCAACGCAGCCTACGCAGCTTCGCCAGGAGATTTGCGCGCTTGACGTCACCGCGCAAAATCGATGCCGATTTTTCCGAAATGCTTGCCGCTCGACAGGTGATCCATCGCCGCCTGCAGTTGCTCGAAGCCATAGACGCTATCAAGCACCGGTTGCAGTTGTGTCGCTTCCAACGCGGCAATCATGCGTTCGTGCTGCTCAAGCGATGCCACCGAGATACCTTGCACCCGCACTCGCTTGAGAATGATCTGCGTCAGCGCGACCGGCGCGTCGATACCGCTGATGAAGCCGACCACGCCGACAAAACCGTGCATGCCCACCGCTTCCAAGGATTGCGCAAACGTGGATGCGCCAACGGTTTCGATCACCGCATCCACGCCAATGCCGCCGGTTGCTTCGCGCACCGCGGCACCCCATTGCGGCGTGGTGCGATAGTTGATGCCCAAATCCGCGCCGAGCGCCTTGCCTTGCGCGAGTTTTTCATCGCTCGATGAAAGCAGGATCACTTTCGCGCCGCGCAATTTGGCGAGCTGCAACGCAAAGATCGATACGCCGCCGGTGCCCAGCACCAGCACGGTCTGCCCCGTCGTGACGTGCGCCTGCTCCAGCACCTGCCAGGCGGTGAGTGCGGCAATCGGCAAGGTTGCGGCCTGCAATGCCGTCATGTGCGATGGCGCACGGGCCAGCGAGTAGGCGTCGAAGTTGGCGAACTCGCGCATTACGCCTTCGGCCGGGCCGCCGATGTCCGCGCCTTCCCATTCCGGGCGCATGGCGCCGCCGAGCCAGCGCGATTTGTAGAACGTGGTGACGCGGTCGCCGGGCTTGAAGCGCGTCACCGCCTCGCCGACTTCCACCACCGTGCCCGCGCCGTCGGAGATGGGAACGATGGGTAGTTTTACGCCGCGATACAGATTGCCGCTGATCAGGAGGTGATCGCGGTAGTTGAGCGAAGCCGCTTCCATGCGCACCAGCACTTCGTTCGGCTTGGGGCGCGGGGCGGGAAGGTCGGCGAGTTTCAGCTGATCGAGGCCGAAGGCGGTGAGCTGGATGCTGCGCATGACGGTGTCCTTGCGTGGAGAGGGCGCCATCGTCTGCCTTTCGGGTAAAGGTGATAATCTCCCGCCAATACATATCTTTTGTTCATTGTATGAACAAATCATTCGAATTGACGCCCGGCCGCCTGCGCGAATTGCGCGGCTTTGCCGCGGCGGCGCGACTGCTCAATTTTTCCCAGGCCGCACGCGTGGCCGGCTGCACGCCCTCTGTGCTCAGCCGGCGCATCGCCTCGCTGGAAAAAGCCACCGGCAGCGCGCTGTTTTTGCGCACCACGCGGCGCATGACGCTCACCCGGCGCGGCGAGCAACTGCTTGCCTATTGCGAGCGGTTGGAAGCGGTGATGGCCGAACTCGCGATCAATCTGCGGCCACGCGGTGGCGAGTTGACCGGCCGCTTGTGCGTGCATCTGCCGGCCGCGTACGGAAGGCTTCGCATGGCGCCGCTGCTTGGTCAATTCATGCGCAGTCATCCACAGGTGCGGATCGAGGCCACCTACGATGATGCGTACGTCGATCTAGTCGAGGCCAAGGTGGATCTCGCCTTGCGCGTTGGCAAGCTCGCCGATGCGCGTGCGGTGGCGCGGCGGGTAGGGGGCATGCGCCGTTATATTTGCGCCGCGCCAGACTACCTGGCATCGGCGCCGCCGTTGAAAGATCCCGCCGATCTCAAGCAGCACCGCTGCATCGCTTTCACCGGTTTGCGCACCGGCACCCTGTGGCACTTCGCGCAGCAGCGGCGGCGGCGCTCGGTGCGCATCGATCCGGTGCTCACCTGCAACGATTCGCTGGCTGTGCGCGACGCCATCCTGGCTGGCGTGGGCCTCGGCATCCAGGGCGATTACATGGCCGACGCGCTGGTGGCCGATGGCCGGCTGGTGGAAGTGCTGCCGGATTGGCCGTTGCCGAGTTCGCCGATTCATCTGCTTTGGCTGCCTGGCGCGGATCGCGCGCCGGCGGTGCGCAGCCTGATCGATTTTCTGGTGGGTGCACTGGCGGGGACGGAGTAAGTCTCGCCGGTGATTTTGGAAAATCGTCCGGTGCTAAACTTCGCCGGCCGATTTCGGCACTCACACAACAAACGTCTTCAGGGCGGGGTGGAATTCCCCACCGGCGGTAGGAGTCGCAAGACTTGAGCCCGCGAGCGCTTCCGGCCACGTCGGAAGGTCAGCAGATCCGGTCAGAAGCCGGAGCCGACGGTCAAGCTGTTTCCGGTTCGCCGGGGCGGTTCACAGTCCGGATGAAAGAAGACGGCACCACGCATCGCGCAAGCGGTGCGCGTGCCATTTGCCTTGGGGCGTTCCCACATATCTGTTATTTCGTGGAGAACGTTCATGTCTAAGCATCACCAGCAAGCTCCAGCCGTCTCCTGCAAGGAGGTGCGCTGATGTTCACCGGCATCATTCAAAGCGTCGGCCGCGTGGCGCGGCTCGAACCTCGCGGCGGTGACGTGCGCCTGCACGTCGATACGGCCGATCTCGATCTTTCCGACGTGCAACTGGGCGACAGCATTGCCGTCTCCGGCGCGTGCCTTACCGTGGTCACGTTGCAATCGCGCGGCTTCGCGGCCGATGTTTCCAACGAAACGCTGTCGCTCACCACGCTGGGCCAGCACAAACCCGGTGATCCGGTGAATCTGGAAAAAGCCTTGCGGCTCGCGGACCGGCTGGGTGGCCACATGGTCTCCGGCCACGTCGACGGCCTCGGCAAGGTGGTGTCCGTCGCGCCGGATGGCCGTTCGCAGCGCTGGACGTTCGAAGTGCCAGCCGCGCTGTCACGCTACATCGCCTCGAAAGGCTCGGTGTGCATCGACGGCACCAGCCTGACCGTCAACGAGGTCAACGGCAACCGCTTCGGCGTCAACCTTATTCCGCACACGGTGGAGCACACCGTTTTCCATGCGCGCAAAGCGGGTGATGCGGTGAACATCGAAGTGGATGTGGTGGCGCGCTATGTGGAGCGCTTGATCGGTGGCGGCCAAGCGTCGCGGATCGATGAGGCGTTTTTGAAGCAACACGGTTTTGCATAACACGCATCGACGCCGACCGCTCCCTCCCCTGCTTGCAGGGGAGGGGTGGGGTGGGGTGAGTACTTGCCGGAAGCTTCCCGCAAGGGTTCACCCCCTCCCAACCTCCCCCTGCAAGCAGGGGGAGGAGCAGTGTCCAGAACGCACAGCACATTGGACGACAAACCATGGCATTCAACTCCATCCCCGAAATCCTCGAAGACATCCGCGCCGGCCGCATGGTCGTGATCGTCGATGACGAAGACCGCGAGAACGAGGGCGATCTGATCATGGCCGCGCAAATGGTGCGGCCCGAAGACATCAACTTCATGGTGCGCGAAGCACGCGGCCTGCTGTGTCTCACACTCACCGAGCAACGCACGCGCCAGCTTGGCTTGCGCCCAATGGTGAGCGACAACACCTCGCCGTATCACACCAACTTCACCGTCTCGATCGAGGCGGCCGAAGGCGTCACCACCGGCATCTCCGCACACGATCGCGCACGCACCATCCAGGTAGCAGTGAAGTCGGATGCCAAGCCGCAGGATCTGGCGCAACCCGGCCACGTGTTTCCGCTCACCGCGCAGCCCGGCGGCGTACTGACGCGTGCCGGCCACACCGAAGCCGGCTGCGATCTGGCCGCGCTTGCCGGATTGGAGCCGGCATCCGTATTGATCGAAGTGCTGCACGAAGACGGCTCGATGGCGCGTCGCCCCGAGCTGGAAATTTTCGCAAAGAAGCACGGGCTCAAGATCGGCTCGATTGCCGACCTGATCCGCTACCGCCTGGAAACGGAAAAAACCGTGCAACGTGTGTACGAGGAAGACGTGCAGACCGAGTTCGGCGCGTTCCGCCTGGTGGCCTATCGCGACGTGATCCGCCACGGCCTGCACTTCGCCCTCGTGCGCGGCAACGTGGATGACGGCCAGCCGGTACTGAGCCGTGTGCATGTGCGCAACACCTTGTCCGACGTATTGCATCTGCAGCGCGAGGATCTCGGCCTCACCGTCACCGCCGCCTTGCGCCGCATTGCCGACGAAAACCGCGGCGTGTTGCTGGTGCTATCCGGCGAGGACACGGCAGAAGCCCTGTTGCGTCGACTCAACCGGCAGCCTGCGTTGCAGGAGCCCAGCGATCAGCATCAGGAATGGCGGCAGCTTGGGTTGGGCGCGCAGATACTCACCGACCTGGGCGTGCATCGCCTGCGCGTGCTGGGTACGCCGCGCAAGCTCGTTGGACTCGCTGGGTATGGGCTGGAATTCGTCGAGTACGCCGAGTGACTTAAGCGGCGGTCTCCAAAGACCCGGGATGCGATTCCCTCCCCTGCGTCAGTAGGGGAGGGCTAGGGTGGGGTGCGAGCGAAGCGAGTCGCGGAGACTAGACTTTGCTTTCGGGCTACTCCAGCCATGCATTCCTTGGCCGCATTGGGCGGCACGCTAAAGCACAAGCAACCCCACGCCGCCCCTCCCCTGCCGCCGCAGGGGAGGGAGCAATTGCGACGGCCGCAACGCGTCCTGCCCGCAAGGATCGTAAGCCCCGCTGACCATATTCATCACTGCCACGCCCCGCGCTTCGTGGCATCCTTCGACCGGTTAACACCAGCCCGAAGGAATCAGGATGAAGCTCGCCCGCCTGTCGCGTACCGCCGCTTTCGCCCGTACTGCCTTGTTCACCGCGCTTTCGCTGGCCTGCGTCGCGCCGGCCTTTGCCGGCCAGCCTTCCTTGCCGGATCAGCGTGCCTCGCAGATGATCAAGCGCATGTCGCTCGAAGACATGCACCACATGGTGCAGAGCTACAACGACATGATGACCTTGCAGCAACCGCCGGGCAGCATTGGTGCGGCAGGTTACGTGCCCGCGTTGCCGAAGCTGGGCATTCCCGCCATGCAGCAGAACGACGCCGGCATCGGCGTGCACAACTATCCGATCGACCAGGGGCCGGGCCAGCAACCCAAGCATGTGCGCGGCGAAGAAGGCAACACCACGCCGCTGCCTTCCACCCTGGGCATCGCCGCCAGCTGGAATCCGCAGGTAGCTTACGCCGGCGGCCGCATGATTGGTGGCGAAGCGCACCGGCAGGGCATCAACGTATTGCTGGCCGGTGGCATCAACCTCACCCGCGAGCCGCGTGATGGCCGCACCTTCGAATACCTCGGCGAAGATCCGCTGCTCGCCTCCCGCATCGACGGCGGCGAAATTCGCGGCATCCAGTCGCAGCACGTGATCTCAACGATCAAGCACTACGCCTTGAACGATCAGGAAACCAACCGAACGACCGTCAGCGCCAACATCGACGAAGCCGCGATGCGCGAATCGGATCTGCTCGCCTTCGAACTGGCGATCGAAGACGGCCATCCCGGTTCGGTGATGTGCGGCTACAACAAGGTCAACGGCGTGTGGGATTGCTCCAACAAGCATCTGCTGACCGACATTCTCAAGGACGACTGGAAATACCCCGGCTGGGTGATGACCGACTGGGGCGGCGATCACGGCGTGCAGGATGCGATGGCCGGTACCGACCAGGTCTCCGGCATCGATCACGCCACCGGCTTCAGCCTGGGGCAGACGTACAGCAGCTTTGGCGAGCCATTGCTGCAGGCCATCCAGAAGGGCGACATTCCGAAAAGCCGACTGGAAGACATGACGCACCGCATCCTGCGCTCCATGTACGCGGTGGGCTTGTTCGAACATCCGCCGGAGAAAAAGCCGCTGGATGTCGAAGCCGATGCACTCGTGTCACAGCACGCAGCGGAAGAAGGGATCGTGCTGCTGAAGAACGATCATGATCAATTGCCGTTGCACAAGGACATCAAGACCGTCGCGATCATCGGTGGGCATGCCGATGCCGGCGTGCTGTCCGGCGGCGGTTCGGCGGAAGTGTGGCCGATCGGTGGTCCCGCGATTCCGGCCGTGAAAGGCCCGGATTGGCAGTGGAAGGTTTATGACCCCTCATCGCCGATGAAAGCACTGCAGAAGCTGCTGCCCGACGTGAAGATCACTTACGACGACGGCAGCGATCCCGCAAAAGCGGCAGCCTTGGCGAAATCCTCCGACGTTGCCATTGTCTTTGCTACGCAGTGGACGTGCGAAGGTGTCGACCAACCGAATCTGGCATTGCCAGACAATCAGGATGCCTTGATCGATGCCGTGGCCGCCGCCAACGCGCACAGCGTGGTGGTGCTGGAAAACGGCGGCCCCGTCAAGATGCCATGGCTGTCGAAGGTGAGCGCGGTGGTGGAAGCCTGGTTCCCAGGCGCGCGTGGCGGCGAGGCGATTGCCGGCGTGCTTAGCGGCAAGGTGAATCCATCCGGTCGCCTGCCTGTCACTTTCCCGCAGGACGAACAACAACTGCCGCGTCCGCAGATCACCAACGCACTGGAAGTCGACTACAACATCGACGGCGCTGCGGTGGGCTACAAGTGGTTCGACAAGAAAAATCTGCAACCGCTGTTCCCGTTCGGTTTCGGTCTTTCATATAGCCGCTTCGACTACAGCGACCTGCATGTCAGCACGCAGGGCGATCACGTGGCGGTGAGCTTCAAGGTCACCAACGTCGGCCAGCGCGAAGGCAAGGACGTGCCGCAGGTGTATGTGAGCCTGCCGAACGGTCTCGGTGAAGCGCCGCATCGTCTGGCAGGATTCGAAAAGGTATCGCTGCAGCCAGGGCAGAGCCGCACCGTTTCCGTGACCATCGATCCGCGCTTGCTGGCGACGTTCGACGTGGCGGGGCATCAGTGGAAAATTGCGGCGGGGAGTTATCCGATCCAGGTCGGGCATTCGTCGCGCGATTTCGTGTTGAATGGCGCGGCGACGGTGGCTGCATCGACGATGGCGCCCTGATACCTCGCCATGCGACTGTGTAGGCTGGGATGAAATCCCAGCATCGGGGAGTTCGAGAACGCTGGGATTTCATCCCAGCCTACGGGCTCAACATCAACGATGTTGTGCCCTTCGGACGCAAATTTGGACTGGATTCCGGCCTTCGCCGGAATGACGGTGAGGCAAGAATAAACATCACAGTCTGGCCACGACTCATCCGCGTTACGTCGCATCAGGTCTCAAGGCGGACTGCGCGGATGGTATAGATTGCCCTTCTCATTCGCGAAAACATCAAAGCACCCATGCAGGCACACACCTCCTGCCACATTCGTCTCATCGCCCCCTCCGGCTACCCGCACGACCGCGATGCCATGACACGCGGCATCATGCGTCTATGCGATGCCGGCTGCCAGGTGGACGGGATGGAAGTGATCGATCGCACCGAGTTGCGTTACGCCGGCAGCGACGTGCAACGCGCGGCTGACATCAACAACTTCGCCAAGCTGGATACCTTGCCGGACATCGCCATGTCGATCCGCGGCGGCTACGGTGCCACGCGCCTGCTCGAACACCTGCATTACGACGCTCTGCGCGAACGCCTTGCCGGTCAGCCGTTCGCCCTGGTTGGCCACAGCGATTTCACCGCCTTGCAGATGGCGCTGTACGCAAAAAGCGGCCTGGTCAGCTTCGGCGGCCCCATGCTTGGTCCTGATTTCGGCGCGCAGCAGCTCAGCCCGCTGACCTGGCGGCATTTCTGGCGCACGCTCAGCTCGCCGCACGGCAATGCCAGCTGGGATTGCGGAGAGCAAACCGAGCTGGCGGTGGAGGGGCCGTTGTGGGGCGGTAATCTCGCCATGCTGTGCAGCCTGCTGCAGACGCCGTACTTCCCGCGTATCGAAGGCGGCATTCTATTTGTGGAAGACATTGGCGAGCCGCCGTACCGTATCGAGCGGCTGCTTTATCAGCTGCACTTGTCCGGCGTGTTGAAGCAGCAGCGGGCGCTGATTCTCGGCCACTTCACGCATTGCCGGCCGGCACCTTACGACAACGGTTATGACCTGGCCGACGGCTTCAACCAGATCCGGCGCATCGCCGGCATTCCGGTGCTATCGGGCATGCCGTTCGGCCACGAGGCGGACAAATTCACCCTGCCGTTTGGCGTGCCGGCGCGGCTGCGCGTGGTAGGGCGGCGAGCCAGCCTGGATTTCCATGGATATCCGCATTTGCGCCGGTCTCACGAACCTTCCATGGCCTGACGGGCACTCAGTAGGCTGGGATGAAATCCCAGCATTCGAAAGCCGCCAGGAGTCTGGAATTTCATCCCAGCCTACGTGGTACCCGCCAAAACCCGTAAAATAGCCCGCTCGCCATGGGCAGGCCGCCCATCACAGGAATCCACGCAGCATGAAAGTCATCGAAGGCGATTTCGCCACGCCCAAGGGCCGTTTTGCCATTGTCGCCGGCCGCTTCAACGGTTTTGTCGTCGAACCGCTGGTCGCTGGCGCACGCGACGCCCTGGTACGCCACGGTGTAAGTGACGATGCGCTTGACGTCATCCGCGTGCCGGGCGCCTGGGAAATCGGTCTGGTCGCGCACAAGCTGGCGCACTCGGGCAAGTACGCCGCGGTGATCGCGCTGGGCGCGGTGATTCGCGGTTCCACCCCGCATTTCGATTTCGTCGCCGGCGAATGCGCCAAGGCGCTGACCCAGGCTGCCTTGGGTTCGGGCGTGCCGGTGTCCTTCGGCGTGCTCACCACCGATACCATCGAGCAGGCCATCGAGCGGTCCGGCACCAAGGCCGGCAACAAGGGTGCCGATGCCGCCATCGCCGCGCTCGAGATGGTCAACCTGTACGGAAAGCTGTAATGCACCCGCGTCCCGAAGGCATCGATCTCGCCGCGCGCTCGCGTGCTCGCCGCCGTGCTTTGCAGGCGCTCTATGCCTGGCAGATGAGCGGCAGTTCGATGAAGTCGGTGATCGATCAGTTCCGCCACGAGCAAGATATGGAAGTGGCGGACCTGGAGTATTTCGAAGATCTGCTGCGCGGCGTGGAACAGCATGTCGCCGAATTGGATGAGGCGCTCAAGCCATACATTGACCGCGACGTCGAGCAGATCGATCCGATCGAGCGCGCCGCGCTGCGTCTGGCGGCGTATGAACTGACACATCGGCCGGACGTGCCGTATCGCGTGATCATCAATGAAGCCATCGAAGTGACCAAGCGCTTCGGTGCGGATCACGGGCACAGCTATGTGAATGGTGTGCTGGATAAATTGGCGGCGCAGGTTCGCGGGGCGGAGAAGCGGGGCTGATCGAATGTCTTTGCGAAGAGCCTCGATTTGACGCAAGGACGGGCTTTGCCTCACCGTCATTCCGGCGAAGGCCGGAATCCAGTTAAATACGGCGTGCGAAGCACACAAAACCTTTTTGAGTTATGTGCTTTCGCACGCCATGTTTGTACTGGATTCCGGCTTTCGCCGGAGTGACGGCGTCGCAAGATTGAACTGTCGGCAAGCGCGAACATCTGCGTCGAAGAGGCCATAGCAAACCCCATGGAATTCTCCCTCATCGACCGCATCCGCGACCTCACCGCGCAACATCGCGACGACGTGCGCTTAGGCATCGGCGATGATGCCGCGCTGCTTGCCGTACCGTCCGGCCAGGAACTCGCCGTCGCCATCGACACCTTGATCGAAGGCGTGCATTTCCCCGTGGGCACCGATGCCGCCGATATCGGCTGGAAAGCGCTGGCCGTCAATCTTTCCGACCTTGCCGCCATGGGCGCCACGCCGGCCTGGGCCTTGCTGGCCTTGACCTTGCCGAACGCCGATGTCGCCTTTATCGACGGCTTTGCCGCCGGTTTTGCGCAGCTCGCGCAACTGTATCGGCTTGCGCTGGTCGGCGGGGACACCACGCGCGGCGCACTGACCATCAGCGTTGTGGTGCATGGTTTTGTCCCACCCGGCAAGGCGCTGACGCGTGCAGGTGCGCAAGCAGGCGATATTGTGCTGGTGACCGGCACGCTCGGCGATGCAGCCGCAGGATTGCACTGCGTGCAGCGCAACCATCGTCGTGACGATGCGCAAGTTCGCTACTTGATCGAACGTCTTAATCGTCCCACGCCGCGCGTGGCCGCGGGCTTGGCTCTGCGCGGGCGTGCGAGCGCATGCATCGATGTTTCCGATGGCTTGCTTGCCGATCTCGGCCATATCTGCGCGTCCAGCCACGTCGGTGCTGAGATCGATGCGACGCTGTTGCCGCGTTCATCCGCCTTGCTCGATCAGTTCGACGAAACCGCTGCGCGTAATTTTGCTTTGAGCGGTGGCGACGATTACGAGCTGTGCTTCACCGTGCTGGCGCAGCAGGTTGCCGCCGTGCAGGCCGATCTGGCCAGGCTGGGTTGCGGCGCCACGCGCATCGGCCGCATCGTGGAAGGCGAGGGCATCACGGTGCGCGATCGCGACGGAAACCAGATCGAATCAAATCGTCAAGGCTGGGATCACTTCAATACATGAGCGAACGCAAAGTTCTTACGCCCACCCAGCGCCTCGCGCTGCTCTCGACCCCTGCCGGCTGGCTCGCCTGCGGTTTCGGTTCGGGTCTGGCGCCCATAGCGCAAGGCACATTCGGTTCGCTCGCGGCCATCTTGCCCTGGTTGCTGCTGCGCCAACTATCGCTGCCGATCAACGGGCTGCTGATCGTCGTTGGTTTTGTCATCGGTGTATGGGCGTGCGATGTCGCCGGCCGCGCCTTGGGTGTGGATGATCACCGCAGCCTGGTATGGGATGAATTCATCGGCCAATGGATCGCCTTGTTGCCTGCGCTGCTGGCGCCGTGGTGGGCGGTCTTGCTTGGCTTTGCGTTGTTCCGTCTGTTCGACGTATGGAAGCCCTGGCCCATCCGTTATCTCGACAGACACCTGAAAGGTGGATTTGGCGTGATGGTGGATGACGTCATCGCCGGCGTGTTCGCCGCGATCGTGTTGAAGCTGGTGCTCGCTTACGCATGAACTCATAACCCCCTGACGGCCGTCATTCCCGCGAAAGCGGAGGCGCTTTACAACGGCGTATGCCGGTCAATCCATTTGCTCTGATGCAAAAGCGAAGATGGACTCCCGCTATCGCGGGAATGACGGCCGTGGGGTTACATGCTGATGTTCCCCTTTCACAGACCTTGTTATCGTAGGCGCCTCTTCCAGGTATTGAAGGTGAGCAGCCATGAGCATGGCATGGACGAAAAGGCTGGCGGCCTCAGCGATCGCTTCGCTGCTGGTGACAGCTTCTGCCGCGCACGCACAAAATGCGCAGCAGGCCGGCAACGCGGATGCGTCGTCGTATCTCACGCAGCACTTCAGCTTCGACGCGCTCGCCCCCGATGTGCAGGCCACCATTACGCAGGCGAATCTTGCGCCCGTGCCCTTTGCCAAAATCACCTTGCACACCCGCGACACGGTCATCTCGTCGGAACAATCGCCTGAGCACCGGCAACCTTCCACCTTCAGCAGTGCGACGGCATTGGAAAATGCCGGCCATGGCCTGGTGCGCCGCGTGACTGCCGTGCAGGACGACAAAGGCAATACGGTCGGGACGCAATTGGCGCTGACCTATCGCGGTTATATCCCGTTCCTGACGCAGGGCATCTCGCCGCAGGCCAATACCGTGCCGCCAGTGCAGACCGTGCGCAAAGTGCTGCGTTTCGATACCGGCAGCAGTGGCCACCTGGCTTTTGTCTATCTTTATGGCATGACCGGCGGAAAAACCTTCCAGGACCCGGGCCAGTTCCTGTGTGACAGCGGCAAGAGCTACAGCGCCTCGCAGCTCAACCCATCCATTGAAGGGCAAGCGACAGAACTGAACTGCCGCGTCATTGACAGTAACGGCATCGAAACCGACAAAGTCACGCTGGCCTATCTCGATAAATACGCCGTGGCCGTCACACTGCGTTCGCATAATGATCAACGGACGGTCGATAGCGCCATCGTCGATTTCAACGCCCATTGAAACTCATGCCGCCATTTTTGCGAAAGCATCTGCGCTTTCGTGGAGAGACGGCCGAGAAAATAAGGAGCTTCCCATGCACTACCGTCGTCTTGGCCGCACCGGTTTGCAGCTATCCGCGCTGTCCTTCGGCGCATGGGTGACGTTCGGCCGCCAGGTAGGCCGTTCGGAAGCACGCGATTTGCTCGCCATGGCCTGGGATCACGGCGTCAACTTTTTCGACAATGCCGAAACCTACAACCACGGCGAAGCCGAGCGCCTGATGGGCGACGTGCTGGCGGATCTGCGCTTTCCGCGCGACAGCTATTGCGTATCGAGCAAGGTGTATTTCGGTGCGGCCGAAAAGCCGCGGCCGACGCAACGCGGTTTGTCGCGCAAGCACGTGATCGAGGCCTGCCATCAGGCGCTGGAACGTTTACGCGTGGGGCATCTGGATCTCTATTTCTGTCACCGCCCCGATCCGGAAACACCGATCGAAGAAACCGTTGCCGCGATGGATACGCTGATCCGCCAAGGCAAAGTGCTTTATTGGGGCACCAGCGAATGGCCCGCCGCAGCGATCCACGAAGCCCATCGCATTGCGCAAGCCATGCACATGTATGCGCCGGTGGCGGAGCAACCGCAATACAACCTGCTGCACCGCGAGCGCGTAGAGCACGAATATGCGCCGCTCTATGCCAGCTACGGCATGGGCACCACCATCTGGTCGCCGCTGGCATCGGGTTTGTTGAGCGGCAAATACAACCAAGGTATTCCGGACGGCTCACGCCTCACCCAGCCCGGTTATGAGTGGTTGCGCGACATGGTGCTGGGCGAAGGCGAAGAACGCGTAGCAAAGGTGAAGCACCTGCCCGCGATTGCTGCAGAAGTGGGTGCCACGCCAGCGCAACTTGCGATTGCCTGGTGCCTCGCCAATCCGAACGTATCGACCGTGCTGCTCGGTGCAAGCAAGAAAGAGCAGCTGGAGCAGAACCTTGGCGTGCTCGAATTGTTGCCGCGGTTCGATCTTGCTTTGAAAGAAAGGGTCGAACAGGCGTTGGCGTAACCTGCGCTCTGCTTGATGCAAGGACGAGAGCGACAGTTGCCGCTCTCGTCGATAAAGCGTCGATCAATTCCCGTTGGTTGCTGTTCCATCAGCTGCGAAACCCACGCCTGCGGCGACAAAACTCCAGTTGTTGCCGTTATCCGCGCTGTAGAGGCTAAAAGTTACTGGTATTCCATCGAAAGAGCCTGTACCCGTGAAGTGGCAGCTAGATACGGGATTGAAGGTGACGGTTTCCGTTTGATCAGTGATGACAGTGCCAGCCACTGTTGCGAAACTGAGAGTGATCTGAGCGACGTTCGGAGCAGTGAAGCTGGCCCGGCCTGCGCCAAAAACAGGCGTTGCCGCCAGAGCTACCTGGGTAGCCTTAAGAACAAAGTTGCCTGTGAGTGGGGCACAGGGGCTGGAACTTTGAGCCATCGCATGGCCCGCAAACAACAACGCGCACAAACATACTAGACGTTTCATGCTGCTCTCCTTGTTGGCCGCACGATGCGGCGCGGGGATGCTAGGGCGTGGACACGTACCGATATGTGAGCGTGCTCGCAGAAAAAACGGTGACGGGTTCGTTGCGCACCAGAAAAAACGGGGCCAGGTTTTTGCAATGTCGTTACGGCATGCACGCATTGCTGCTTGGCTTGAAGCACAAGCCCCAACGTCGCCATGCGCACGCATCACGATGTTGGGGCGAACTTAAGTTGCATGCATTTTTGCAGAGCGTTTACTGGTCTTTATCCGCACGGCCATGGATCGACGTGCCGGTCAGCGTGGTCGTGAAGTACATCAGATTGCCCGAGCGCGTGATGTTGCCAGCGAAGGTTGCGGGTATGCCAGCGAGATTTGCATGGGCGACCAGGTGGCAATTGGCATCGATCGAATAGGTGAAGTTCTCGGTGACATTTGTGCTGACCCCGGCAACGCTGTAATCCATCCTAAGCGTACCCGTACCGTCTCCATTCGACGTGGCTTGTCCATTGGCGACATAAGGCGCGGCCTCCAAAAATGTCCCTGAGGCACCGAACACATAGGTACCGCTGAACGTGGCATCGGAACAAGTGCCCGCAGCCATCGTATGGCCCGCAAACAACAACGCGCACAAACATGCTAGACGTTTCATGCTGCTCTCCTTGTTGGCCGCATCATGCGGCGCGGCGATGCTAAGGTCCCGATAGCCTGCAAGATGTGAGTGTTGTCACGGAAAAAACGGGGACGTGTTGAAGAAAGCACTATAGAGATTACGTATCCAGCGCCATGGGCCTGCGAGGCAGGCTGGGATGAAATCCCAGCGCTTGTTTGGCGCGGCCATGCTGGGATTTCATCCCAGCCTACGATGGCGAAAGCGCCTGTGTGCCTGCTTCATCTCCGCGAATAACTTAGTGCTTCCATAGGCCGCCGTAAAAAGACCGTGCATGCCACGATTCGCACGCAACCTTTTTGTGCATTTGCCGGCACCGACGCTTGAAGTAGTGGGGTGATTTGTCATGCTGATTCGACATGGTCGGATCGATTGGCTACGTGCATCTGAACTCAACGGAGTGGTCATATGGCTATGTCATCGTGCGATGGGCCGGCCATCGCGTCGTCAAGCGCCAAGAAGATCCGTATTCCTGCCAGTCCCTATGCGGGCGAGGCGGATTTTTCCGTGTTGAATACCTTCGGTGTGGGAGGAGGGACATCGATCGACATGGTTTCGCTGGCTGATTTGTTGCGCAACTCGTTCGTCTATCCACCGCACACTATTTATAACGATGTGAATATCCTCACGACCGGCTTTGCCGTGCAGCATGGCACGCAAGATGAATTGCGTTTTCATCTCGATTATCAATCCGCTGCAGCCACGATGCGTCCGCCCTCCCATGTCGTGAGCGACGACGCGTTGCTGCGTTCTTATCATCAACGGCTTGCGCAGGCTGTCGAGCGGTGTACCACTCACCTGAAATCTCCTTGGTTTTTGCAGAGCGGCGGCAAGGATTCAACATCCATGGCCATCGCTGTGGCGGATGTTCGTCCCGATGCCACGTGCCTTACGTATCTGGGTGGCAGGGAGGAGAACGAAGTTGAATCGGCGCGTTTTGTGGCGCGGCGGCTTGGTTTGCGTCACGAATCCCTGGTATGTGATCCGCAGCGCGCTTATGACCGCTACCTGGCGATGGTTTCGCGCATGCCTCTGCTGACGGCGGACTTTGCCATGCTGTCGTACGCCGACCTGGCCTTCGAAATTGCTCATCATCATGGCGACGGCATCATCGATGCGATGGGGATCGATCTGTTCTTTGGCGTGCCCATGCATCTGCGGGATTACTTCATTGTTGGCTTGGCAAGGCAGGTGCCGGTGCCGCATGCATTGCTCACATCTCCTTTTGTGCGGCAAAACTTCAAGCTTTGCTTTGCACTTGCCAGCCTGCAAATGAACCCGTTCGAGCGTTACATCCCCGGTTCGCGCTTCAGCGATAGCGAAGTGGATGCGATGTTCGGCTGGAACGCATCTACGCAATCGCGCAAACGCATGGAAGTGTTCCAGGACGATGTTCGAGCTGCGCCGTCAGCCGAGGGCGTGCGGCGTATCGTGCTGGCCATGCTGGAAGCCGGAGGCTTCGCCAAAAGCATGTATAGCGCGACGTCGCTTGGCTTGCGGATGGCTTATCCGTATTGCGACAAGCCGTTCTGCGAGTGGATATTCAATGATGTGCCGGAAGATCGCCTGATCGGTCCGCATGGTTTGAACAAGGTCTTGCAGCGACGCTATATCGCGCAGCACTTTCAGCAACTGCCCTATGTGCAGACCAAGGGTTCGTTCCGTTTCAATCTGCCGGGTTTGGCGCGGCAATGTTTCGATCAGGTACACGCGTTCGCTGTGCAGGCGCGGGCGATGCTGCCTGGCGCGGCGGCGTGGCTGGAGGAACATCGCCATTGTCTCGAAAACAAATTCTTCGCCTCGAAGTTCTACTTGCTCGCGGTAACGCTCCCGTGGGTGCTCAGCCGCGCGAGCCGGGCGGTGGAGATGGCGCAAGAGGATGAAACGTTGCGCGTAACGTCCTGAGTGCAGGGGGTATGGGTACTGCTTGACTCACAAATGAGAATCATTATCATTCATTCGTCCCTCGACGATGGAGTCCAGCCATGTCCACGACCGGCACGCTACTTACCCTGTCGCGCCTGCCACAGCCGCCGGTGCTGTCTCGCGCGGATCAGGCCGACGTTCCGCCAGCACCAGCGATCCGCCGTATTTCCAGCCAGCGTCTGCTGGCCGGCGAGCGCGAGCTGGTGATCCAGCACATGGGCAGCGAGTACCACCTGCGCCTCACGCGCAACGGCAAGCTCATCCTTACCAAGTAATTCACTCCCCTCCGCCAGCGCCTACGCCAGCCGGGTCTTCACGCAGGAGATCGCCATGTTCGGCTGGCTTGCTACCCGTTCCTCGCCGCCTTGCAGCCGTGCGCCGCGGGCGTTCGTATCGCGGCGTGCCTGTCGCATCACGCCCCGCGGATTGATCGAGATGTTGCCGGGACTGGGCAACGTGCTTTATCTCCACAGCGCGACCGATGCTGCGCTAACAGATGACATACCGCAGGGCTTGCTGGTACAGCGTGCCTTCGTGCCCTTGCTCAGCGCGCATTGGCTGGTCGCCGCCAGCGCGGTCACCGATGACGGTCCGCGAGAATGGTGCGAATGCGTCGATGCCCATGGCCGCACGCGGGCGCGGTGGCATTTATTACCCGATACGGACTATCTCGCTTGGGATGCTCTTACCGCCTTGTGCGCGCCCTGCGTTTCACCACGCCTGCATAGGCAACCTATGCGGCCGGATTGCGCGCGAGCAATGAGCTTTCGTTTGCGCGAAGTAGCTGGGCTGCTGTGGTTGGAACAGCAGCCATCCGTCGCGTTGTCCCTGGTTGGCGATCGCGTCGCTCGCCGTATTGCTCATGCGGAGTCTGTGGCTTGGCAGGCTTAGGCGTCTGTCCAGTGTCCGGCGAGTGTCCGCGGACAACGCAGGGGCTCGTATCGTTATGGATAAGTCGATGAAAAATATGGCGTAAATGGCTCTTCGCGCGCTGGCACGCGGATTGCTCAGCATGGTGTAGGGGCCGCGCTGTCCGCGGCCAGGGACCTTATCCATGATTCGTGACACTTCCGCCCAGGACAAACTGATCGAGGTCAAATCCAGTCCCAAGAAGAAATTCTTGTGGATCGGCGGCGGCGTCGTCGCCGTGATCGCGTTGGCCTTGTTTCTGCCCAACGTCACGCGTCTGTTTTCCGCCGATGCCTCGGTGAGTTCATCCAGGCTGGCGTTCGCCACCGTGCAGCGCGGGCCGTTCATCCGCGATATCGCGGCCGAGGGCCAAGTGGTGGCGGCGGTAAGCCCCACGCTCTACGCCACCTACGGTGGCGCTGTCACGTTGCAAGTGCATGCTGGCGACACGGTGAAGAAAGGCCAGGTGCTGGCGGTGATCGACAGTCCGGAGCTGAAAAACAAACTTGCGCAGGAAGAATCCAACGCCGACGCGATGGAAGTGGATTACCAGCGCGCGCAGATCGATGCGCGCCAGAAGCAGTCGCAAATGCAGAAGGCGTATGACAACGCCAAGATCGACGAGGAAACCGCCGCGCGCGATTACCAGCGCTACGAGAAGGCATACAAACTCGGCGGCGTGCCGCAAATGGACGTCGACAAGGCCAACGATGCATTGGAGAAGGCCAAGATCGCGCTGGCGCATGCACAGGCCGATCTGAACCTCGGCAGCGACACCGGCACCTTTGACATCAAGGCGAAGAAGTTGGCGCATGATCGCCAAGTGCTGATGGTGCAGGACCTGCAACGCCAAGTGGACAACCTCAACGTGCGCTCGCCCGTGGATGGCCAGGTGGGCCAGTTGTTCATCGCCGAACGCGCCACCGTGGCGAAAGATGCGCAGCTGCTCAGCGTGATCGATCTGTCCGCGCTGGAAGTGGAAGTGAAAGTGCCGGAAAGCTTCGCGCGCGATCTGGCTGTCGGCATGGGTGGCGAAATCAGCGGCAACGGCAATACCTGGAAGGGCCTAGTCAGCGCCATCTCGCCGGAAGTGGTGAACGGCGAAGTGGCCGCACGCGTGCGCTTCGATGGCGGCACGCCCAAACAGCTGCGCCAGAACCAGCGCCTCTCGGTACGCATCCTGCTCGACCATCGCGAGAATGTACTCACCGTGCAGCGCGGCTCCTTCGTGGACGAATCCGGCGGCAGCTACGCCTACGTCGTGCGCGACGGCATGGCCACCAAGACACCGATCCGCGTGGGCGAAAGCAGCATCGACAAGGTGGAGATTCTCGATGGGCTCAAAGAAGGCGACAACATCGTGATCTCCGGTACCGACAACTTCAAAGGCGCGCAGCGCGTCGTGATCAGTCGCTGATGATTACTCCCTCCTCTGCAAGCAGAGGAGGGCTGGGGTGGGGTGAGTCCTTGCGGCAAGCCTTCACCCCCTCCCAGCCTTCCCCTGCAAGCAGGGGAAGGGGCAAAAACCAAACGAAGGAACCCAACCATGCTGAAAATGACGCACCTCTCCAAGGTCTATCGCACCGAAGTGGTGGAGACCTATGCGCTTCGCGATTTCAACATCGACGTGAAGGAAGGCGAATTCGTTGCCGTAACCGGTCCGTCCGGCTCGGGCAAAACCACCTTCCTCACCATCGCCGGCCTGCTCGAAACCTTCACCGGCGGCACGTATCACCTGGATAACCTGGACGTCAGCAATCTCGACGACAACGCGCGCTCGAAGATCCGCAACGAAAAGATCGGCTTCATCTTCCAGGCCTTCAACCTGATTCCCGACCTCAACGTATTCGACAACGTGGAAGTGCCACTGCGCTACCGCGGCATGAAGGCGCCAGAGCGCAAGGAACGCATCATGGGTGCGCTGGAACGCGTCGGCCTCGCCTCGCGCGCCAAGCACTATCCGGCCGAACTCTCCGGCGGTCAGCAACAACGTGTCGCCATTGCGCGCGCACTCGCCGGGAGCCCGCGCTTGCTGCTCGCCGACGAACCCACCGGTAATTTGGACACGCAAATGGCACGCGGCGTGATGGAGCTGCTGGAAGAAATCCACCGCGACGGCGCCACCATCGTGATGGTGACGCACGATCCGGAACTGGCGGCGCGCGCGCAGCGCAACGTGCACATCATCGACGGCCAGGTGGTGGATCTGGCGGAGGATCCGCGATTCCACACCGCCTACGCGGCAGCCGCAGGACAAGTGCGCGGCTGACCAACTCCCTCCCCTGCGTGCAGGGGAGGGCTGGGGTGGGGTAAAGCGAGCGGAGCTCGCGTCCGGCAGTGCCGGACTGCGCGGGCAGGGATGGATATTGCCGCGAGGTTGCTTCACCCCACCCCAACCTCCCTGTTGCACGCAGGGGAGAAAGCAGAAGCGGTTGTTCCACACATCCAAGCCAAGAGAACCTATGTTCGCCTACTACCTCCAACTCGGTGTGCGCAGCCTCAAGCGCAACCCCATGCTCACCACACTGATGGTGATGGCGATCGGCTTTGGCGTGGCGGCGTCGATGATTACCTATTCGGTGTTCCGCGCCGTGTCCGGTGATCCGATCCCGGAGAAATCGTCGCAGCTGTTCGTGCCGCAGATTGATAGCTGGGGGCCGGGACGGAATGAAAAGGGCGAGCCACCGGGCGCGTTGAACTACGTTGATGCGATGGCCCTGATGAAGGCGCATCAGGCGTCGCGCATGACGCTGATTTATGAGGTCATGCTGTCCGCCTTGCCGCACGATGCCAACAGTGTGCCGGTGTCGTCCGAAGGTTATGCCGTGACCGCCGACTTCTTCACGATGTTCAACGTGCCGTTTCTGTACGGCAACGGCTGGAGCAATGCTGACGATGACCATCGCGTCGCGGATATCGTGCTGACTTCCGAATTCAATCAACGGATGTTCGGCGGCGCCAACAGCGTTGGCAAAAGCATGACATTGTCCGGGCATGATTACCGCATTGTCGGCGTCGCCAGGCATTGGGATCCCAAGCCGCGTTTTTATGACGTGTGGGGAGAAAGCGGTTTTGACAATCCTCCCGATTTCTATGTGGTGCTCAATCACGCACTGGATTTGAGGACGGATAACGACGGCAGAAACAGTTGCCGCGGTGCCATCACCTACCAAAACTGGGACGAATATCTGCAAAGCAATTGTGTCTGGCTGATGCCATGGGTGGAGTTGGATACATCCGCTGACGTTGCCCGCTACCGCCGCTTCCTGGAAAGCTATTCGGCCGATCAGCAGCGCGCAGGACGTTTTGGCTGGGCGCCGAATGCTCGCCTTCCCAATGTCACCCAGTGGCTTGAACTGAGGGAGGTGGTTCCACCGGAGAGCCGCATTTCGCTGGTGGTGGCGTTGTGCTTCTTCATCATCTGTCTGGTCAACACTATTGGGTTGCTGTTGGCGAAGTTCATGCGCCGTGCGGGTGAAATCGGCGTGCGGCGTGCATTGGGCGCGACTCGCCATGAAATCTATGCGCAATACCTGATGGAAGCTGCAGCGGTTGGACTGGCAGGCGGGTTGGTGGGCGTACTGCTGACGGTGGCGGGAATGTCCGGTGTGGGCTTGCTGTTCGAGCCTGAGATCGCGCGGCTTGCCCACGTGGATGTATCCCTGGTGGGGCTGACCTTGGTGGCCGCAATTTTCGCCACAGTGGCGGCTGCTTTTTACCCTGCCTGGCGCGCGGCTTTAGTGCAGCCGGCTTGGCAATTGAAGTCCAACTGAGCGAGCACTCATGCATATACAGCCCATACTCGCAGCACTGCGCCGCCACAAGGCTGGCACCATTCTGATTGCTCTGCAGATTGCGCTGACGTTGGCGATTGTCTGCAATTCGCTGTTCATCATTCATCAGCGGCTTTCGCATATGGATGAAGCCAGCGGTGTCGACGAAGCCAATCTGTTCGTGATCCAGAATATGTGGGGAGAGCAGTACTCGACCCAGCAAGCAGCTGGAAGAATCCAGGAGGATGTCGCAACCTTGCGCCAGTTGCCGAGTGTCCAGGACGTCACCGCCACCAATCAATATCCGCTCAAAGGCGGTGGCTGGGACAATTTCGTCACCATGACGCCGGACCAGCGCACGGCGACAACGGACGCCTCGTACTTTCTGGGGGACGCCCGCTTTCTGAGCACGCTTGGTGTGAAGCTGATTGCCGGGCGCGATTTCCGTCCTGATGAAGTGCAGAACCTGGGATTGCGGCAGAACGTGACTCCGCCGGTTGCGATTGTCAGCAAAGCACTGGCTGACAAGCTGTTTCCTCATGGCGATGCGCTCGGCAAGAGCTTTTATGCCATGAGCAGCGCACCCATCACCGTTATCGGCATCGTGGATGTATTGCATCGCGCCGACGTGAGTTCGTGGAGCGCGTCGTACACCGGGGAATCGATGGTGGTGCCGCTTCGCCTCGCCGTGCCGTCGGGCGTGTGTTACATCGTCCGCGCCAAGCCGGGTCAGCTGGCTGATGCCATGCGTGAGGCACCCAAAGCGCTGTATGCGGAAAACCGCATGCGCATGATCGATCCCAAGGACGGCCTGCTGAGCTTTGCCGAAATCCGCCACCGCGCCTTCGAGCGCGACCGCGGCATGGCCGTCCTGATGGGCATCATCTGCGCGGTGCTGCTGGCCATCACTGCCGCCGGCATCGTCGGACTCACTAGTTTCTGGGTCGGGCAGCGCCGCCGGCAGATCGGCGTGCGCCGTGCACTGGGTGCCACGCATGGCGACATTCTCAGTTACTTCATGACGGAGAACCTGCTCATCAGCCTGGCTGGCGTAGCGATCGGGGTGCTGCTGACCTTCGGCTTGAATCTTTGGCTGGTGACGCGCTTCACGCTGTCCGTCTTGCCGCTCACCTACGTACTGGGCGGCATCGTGATCCTGCTGCTATTGGGGCAAGGTGCCGTATTTGCGCCGGCGCTGCGCGCATCGCGCGTGCCGCCGATCGAAGCGACACGGCCGGCATGAGCGCGCATTCGCACCAACGGACAGGGGAGTGAGAAACGGGATGCTTGCCTACTATCTCCGGCTTGGTTTTCGCAGCTTGCGGCGTAACCCGGTGCTTACCGTATTGATGGTGTTGGCCATTGGCGTGGGCGTGGCCTCGTCGATGACGACGTATGCGGTATTCCGCGCTGTTTCTGCCAATCCCATACCCGAACGGTCGAGTCAATTGTTTGTGCCCGCTATCGATGTGTGGGGGCCGAAGGCGCGCGCAAATGGGCGGCAGCTTCCTGACATGCTGACCTACACCGATGCGATGGCACTGATGCGTGCGCACAAGGCGCAGCATCAGGCTGCGATCTATCCGGTGAGCTACACGGTCATTCCGCAAGACGTTTCGCGCGAACCCTTCGCCGTCAAAGGCGATGCCACGTATGGTGAATTCTTTCCGATGTTCGATGCACCGTTTGCTTACGGTAACGGATGGGATGCTAGCCAGGACGATGCACATGCCGCCGTGGTGGTCATCAGCAGTCACCTCAATCAGCAATTGTTCGCAGGCGCCAACAGCGTGGGGCGGACGATCCGGCTGGATGACCACGACTATCGCATCGTCGGCGTGCTGGCGGACTGGAATCCGCAGCCACGCTTTTACGATGTGAACGTCTATAGCAACACGTTCTCGGGGGCACCTGATTTCTTTCTGCCATTCACTCGAGCGATTGATCTGCAATCGGAGACCAACGGTAACGACAGCTGTTACGGCAGCGAGGGTCGCAAGCCCGGTTGGCAAGGCTGGGTGCAATCCGATTGCATATGGATATCCTTCTGGGTGCAGTTGCCTGACGCCGCGGCAGTGCAGGCATACACCACTTTCCTGCAAGGCTACGCCGCCGAACAAAAGCGCGCCGGACGCTTTGATTGGTTGCCTGAAGTGAAGTTGTTTGGCTTCCGGCCATGGATGGATTTTGAGCAAGTCGTGCCGCCGGAAACGCGCATATCACTGCTGCTGTCGCTGGGTTTTCTGTTCGTGTGCCTGGTGAACACGGTGGGTTTGCTGCTGGCCAAATTTCTGCGCCGCGCGGGGGAGATCGGCGTGCGCCGCGCCTTGGGCGCATCGCGTAGAGAAATCATTCTGCAGTTTCTGGCCGAAGCCACGATGGTGGGCATCACAGGCGGGGTGGCTGGCCTGTTGTTCACAGGTGCAGGCGTGCTGGGGGTCGGCATGGTTTTCGAGCCTGATGTCGCCAAGCTTGCGCACATCGATGCCAGCCTGGTTGCGCTGACCATGGCCGTGGCGCTGGTGGCCACCGTGGGTGCCGCGTTTTATCCCACCTGGCGTGCTGCGCGCGTACAGCCGGCGTGGCAATTGAAATCCAATTAAGGGGCGGCGATGCAGATCAAACCGGTTCTAGCGGCGCTTCGATATCACAAGGCTGGTAGCCTGTTGATCGCCATGCAGATCGCTTTGACGTTGGCGATCGTCTGCAATGCGCTGTTCATCATCCACGCGAGGATGGCGCATCTTTCCGAACCCAGCGGCGTCGATGAAGACCGGGTGCTGGTCGTCGAAAACCAGTGGGCGGGCAAACCTGATACCGATACGATTGCCTCGCGCATGGCCGCTGATCTGGTGGCATTGAAAACCATGCCGGGTGTCGTCAATGCCTATGCCACCAACGCTTACCCCTTGCGCGGCGGCGGCATGTCGTACGGCATCGGGCTGGTGCCCGATAAACTCAAATACATCGCCCAGACGGCCATTTACTTTGCGGACGACAACACGCTTCCGACCCTTGGTCTGAAGCTGGTGGCGGGGCGCAACTTTCGCCCTGACGAGATCGGGCTCATGGATGCTCACGGGAATCTTCAACCGGCGGTGGTCATCATTACCGCTGAACTTGCGAAAGCGCTTTTCGCCGACGGCGACGCGATCGGCAAAATGGTCTACGTCAGCGCCAAGCCGAGCATCGTCATCGGCGTGGTCGAGCTGATGCACATCCCATGGACGCAAAGCCCGATGATGAAATGGGAGTGGAACTCGACGCTGGTTCCGTTTCGCCAACTCGTCGGCTACACGGATTACATGGTGCGGACCCAACCGGGGCAAGTCGATGCCGTGGCGGCGCACGTGCGTGGCACGCTGTTCGCTGAAAACCGCATGCGCGTGATTGCCGCGGACGACGGTATCCAGACTTATGCGCAGGTGCGCGACAGAGCCTATGCCAACGATCGCGGCATGGCGACCTTGATGGGCGTCATCAGCCTGGCGCTGCTGACCGTGACGGCGGCCGGCATCGTGGGTCTTGCCAGCTTCTGGGTCGGCCAGCGCCGCAAGCAGATCGGCGTGCGACGCGCGCTTGGCGCCACGCAGCACGACATTCTCAGTTATTTCCTTACCGAAAACCTGCTGATCGCGGTCGGCGGCGTGGTGGTGGGTGGCGTGCTGGCGATCGGTTTGAATCTCTGGCTGATGAAGCAATTCGAAATGGATCGGCTTGGTGCCGGTTATGTATTGGCGGGAATCGTGGCGTTGTTGCTGCTGGGGCAGTGTGCGGTATTTGCGCCTGCGCTGCGCGCATCGCGCGTACCGCCGGTGGAGGCGACGCGATCCGTATGAATGGTCTTGCATGTGAGTTGTTTGAGCGGAGCGTACCGCTGATTGCTGCGAAGGACTGTTCCCTCCCCTGCGTGCAGGGGAGGGAGCCGATCACGGCAAGCACCAGCTTCACACGTTTTAGCAAGTGCACGAAGAGCAGCGTTTCAGGCGCACGGATGTTCAACAAGAACGGGGAGGCAACACATGTTTGGCTATTACCTTGATCTGGCAATAAGAAGTCTGAAAAGAAGCCCAGGCCTCACCGCGTTGATGATCCTGATCGTCGCCTTCGGTGTGGGCGCATCCATGACCAGCTATTCGGTATTTCGTGCCGTGTCGGGCGACCCGATTCCGTGGAAATCCTCGCGATTGTTCGTGCCGCAGATCGACATCTGGGGGCCGAAAGGCCATCTCGATGCGACCAACAACAACGATCCGCCGGATGCGATGGATTACCTCGATGCGGTCGCGTTGATGCGCGATCACCGCGGCAAATACCAGTCGGCGATGTATCGCGTGTCGCCGTCGATCGTGCCGCCGGATTCGCACATGCATCCGATCAACGTCGGCGGACATGCGGTTTATAGCGAGTTCTTCACCATGCTGGACGTGCCGTTCAAGTATGGCAACGGCTGGAACGCGAGCGCCGACGCACAACGCGCGGCGGTGGTGGTGATCAACGCCAAGCTCAACCAGAAACTGTTCGGCGGCAACAACAGTGTTGGCAAGACGGTCGATATTGATGGCAAGGATTACCGCATTGTCGGCGTGCTGGATAACTGGACACCCAAGCCGGTGTATTACGACGTGGTGAACACCGGCGGCTTCACCACCGACCAGGAGGACGTGTTCCTGCCGTTCACCCGCGCCATCGACGTCGGCATGCCTAACGACGGCAACACCAATTGTTCGGAGATTCCGAAGGGCTCGGGTTTCGTCGGCTTGCAGCAGTCGTCGTGCGTGTGGATTTCCTACATGGTGCAGTTGGACGACCAGGCCGCCGTGGCCGCGTACAAGAATTATCTGGACGGCTATTTCAACGATCAGAAGGCATCGGGGCGCTTCAACTGGCCGTTGAACAACCGCCTGCGCGATCTACCGGCATGGCTGGAATCGGAACACGTGGTGCCGAGCGACACCAAGGTATCGCTGGTGGTGGCGCTGGGCCTGCTGATTGCCTGCCTGGTGAATACGGCGGGCTTGCTGTTGGCGAAGTTTCTGCGCCGCAGTTCCGAGATCGGCGTGCGTCGCGCCCTGGGTGCGCCGCGTTTGGCCATCTATACGCAGTTTTTGATTGAAGCGGGCATGGTGGGTTTCACCGGCGGCGTGCTTGGCTTGCTGCTGACGTGGGTTGGCATTCACGGCATCGGCTGGGTGTTACCTAAGGAAATCGCCTCGTTGGCGCGCGTCGATCTGAGCCTGCTGGCGCTCACGCTGGCCGTGGCGGTGATTGCCACCATGCTGGCGGGTCTTTACCCCACTTTCCGCGCCTCGCGCGTGCAGCCTGCGCTGCAGCTGAAAACCAACTGAGGAGACGCTGCCATGTCCTTGCATCCCATGATCGCGGCATTGCGCAAACACAAGGCAGGCGTGGTGCTGATCGCACTGCAGATCGCCTTGACGCTGGCCATCGTCTGCAATGCGATATTCATCATCTACGCGCGCATCCAGAACGTGCAGCGTCGCACCGGCATGGATGAAAGCAATCTGTTTCTGATCACGCAGCAGTGGGTGGGTGCGCCGAGCGGTGACGATCCGGCCAGCATCCAGAAGCTGGATGCCATGCTGCGCGAGGATGTCAACGCGCTGCGCGCGATGCCGGATGTCGAATCCGTCACGCCGATCAACTCCCTGCCGCTGTTCAACTCGAGCTGGAATGGTGCGATGTCGCTGAAGCCCGGCGCGGAACTGCGCTCCGGCAATGCGCGCACCACCTATTACTTTGGCGACGAGAGCCTGATGAAGACGCTCGGTCTGCATCTGATCGCCGGCCGTAACTTCACCGCGGCCGACGTGACCAACAAGGGCTTCCGCGATCCTTCCGAAGCGAGCATGGTGATCATCACCAAAACGCTTGCCGATAAGTTGTTTCCAAAGGGCGATGCGGTCGGCAAGGTGGTTTACCTGGATGGCGCCAGCACGCCCAGCACGGTCATCGGTGAAGTGGAGCGCCTGCAGGTACCCTCCGTAAGCAGCTGGGCCAGCAGTTTCGTGTGGAATTCAACGATCGAACCTGTTCGCTTGAACGCCAACTTCTCGCGCTACGCCGTGCGTACCAAGCCAGGCCGTCTCGATGCGGTGATGAACCAGGTGCGCTCGACCTTGTACGGCGTCAATCCCATGCGCGTGCTCGACGACGACAGCGTCAAATCGTTCATGGACATCCGCGCCGAAGCCTATCGCGCTGATATCGGCATGGCCGCCTTGATGGGCGTGATCTGCTTGATCCTGCTTGCCGTTACCGCGGCGGGCATCGTGGGCCTTACCAGCTTCTGGGTGGGCCAGCGCCATCGTCAGATCGGCGTACGCCGCGCACTCGGTGCGCGCAAGATCGACATCCTGCACTACTTCCAACTGGAGAACCTGATGATCGCCGGTGGCGGCGCGGTGGTCGGCATCGTGCTGGCGGTGGGCTTGAATCGCGTGCTGATGAGCAAATTCGAGATGGACAGCATGCCGGTCTACTACGTGCTGGTCGGACTGGCCGTAGTGGTGGTGCTGGGACAGATCGCGGTGTTCGTGCCGGCACGGCGTGCGTCGAACGTGCCGCCAGTAGTGGCGACACGCTCGGCTTGACGCGGACCTGCAGGGGAAAAGGGATGCTGGGCTATTACCTCGATCTGGCGCTGCGCAGTTTCAAGCGCAACAAGGTGCTCACCACGCTGATGGTGATCACCTTGGCGCTTGGCATCGGCGCATCGATGACGACGCTCACCGTGTTGCGCCTGCTCTCCGGCGATCCATTGCCGCAAAAGAGCGGGCAATTGTTCTACGTGCAACTCGATCCGTATCCAAAAGATCGCCCGTTCTCGCGCAGCGACAAGCTGCCCTGGTTGAACACCTACGTCGATGCCATGAACCTGGTGCATGCGCACCGCGCCGAACGCCAGGCCGCGATCGCGATGACGCAGGTCAAATTGACGCCGACCACGGCGCAGCAACATCCCTTTTTCAGCACGGGCGTGATGGCGACGGCCGATTTTTTTAGCATGTTCGAAGCGCCGTTCCAATATGGCAGCGGCTGGAGCACCGCGGACGATAACGACCGCGCCAAGGTGGTGGTGATCGCCGACTACCTCAACGATCAACTGTTCGGCGGCGCTAACAGCGTCGGCCGCAGCTTGCGCATCAACGACGAGGATTTCCGCATCATCGGTGTGCTGCGGCATTGGGCGCCGCAACCGCGCTTCTATTCGCTGTATCTGGGCGGCCCCAACTACGGCAAGGGCGAGGCGGTGTTCCTGCCATTGCAATCGGCCAGGGCGGCGGGCATGGATCCGATCAACATGATGTCCTTCGCGGCCGACACGCAGGCGCTGGAGTACGCGCCGACGATTTGGCTGGGCGTGTGGGTGCAATTGCCGGATGCAGTGGCCGTTGCCGAGTACAAAAATTTCCTGGCCGCTTATGCCAACCAGCAGCTCGCGTTGGGCCGCTTCCAGCGCACGCGTTTTGGTTTGTCGGGTTTGATGGCATGGCTCGACAGCCAGCAGGTGGTGCCCGATAACGTGCGCATGCAGACGGGGCTGGCTTTCAGTTTTCTGCTGATCTGCATGGTCAATACGGTGGGCTTGTTGCTGGCCAAATGCTTGCGCCGTTCGGGTGAGATCGGCGTGCGGCGTGCGCTGGGTGCATCGCGCCAGGCGATCTTTGCGCAATTCATGGCGGAAGCCGGCTTGATCGGCCTGGTCGGTGGCGCACTGGGTTTGCTGTTTGCGTCGTTCGGCTTGTGGTGCATCCGTCAGCAGCCGGCCGAATACGCCAGCCTGGCGCATCTGGATATGCAGATGTTCCTGAGCACGTTTGCCGTGGCGCTGGCCGCCAGCCTGATCGCCGGCATTCTGCCGGCATGGCGCGCCTGCGCCGTCACGCCCGCCCCCCAGCTGAAATCGGCTTGAGGATCGATCATGGACATCCGCCCGATCCTCGCCAGTCTGCCGAAGCATCGCATCCCGGCCCTGCTGATCGTCCTGGAAATCGCGCTGGCTTGCGCGGTGCTGTGCAATGCCGTGTTCATGGTCGCGCAGTGCGTGATCGATGGGCGTGCGCCCAATGCCATCGACGAGCAAGGCCTGTCGGTGATCCATATGGGCGGCGTGGACAGCCGGCGCGCGGCCGATACCGTATCGCGCGATCTGGCTGCCTTGCGCTCGCTACCTGGCTTGAAAAACGCAGCGGCGATCAATCAGCCGCCCTTGGGGCCGGATGCCAGATACAACGGCTTTACCAACAAGCCAACCGCGGAGCCGCAGGTCAACAGCTCCGTCTATCTCATCGGCAAAGGTGCCGAGCAGACACTTGGTTTGCGGTTGTTGGAGGGGCGCTATTTCACCGACCAGGAATACGCGCAAGGCGAGTTGCTGCCCAACCATCAATCGGCCAGCCACGTCGTGCTGATCAACCAGAGCGACGCGAAGCGCTGGTGGCCCGGACAGAGTGCGCTGGGTCAACAAATCTACGCCGACGGCAGCGCCTGGACGGTGATCGGCGTGGTGGCCGACGTCATTGCGCAAGACCCGAATTTCGCCGGCGTGTCCGGCAGGTATTCCGGCGTGTTCTTTCCGCAGCGTCCAAGCGCCGACACCAATCACTACATCCTGCGCAGCGAGCCTGCGGATCGCGATCGCGTTTTGCAGCAAGCCATGCAAACCCTCGGCAAACTGGAACCCGGCGCCGTGCTGGAAGGCAAAACCTTCACCGACCTGCGCGCGGATTATTTTGCCGGCAGCCGCAATCTTGCCTGGATGCTGGTGCTGGTGTGCGTGGTGATGCTGGCGGTGACGGCGTTGGGCATCGTCGGCCTTACCAGTTTCTGGGTGGGGCAGCGCCGCAAGCAGATCGGCATACGCCGCGCGGTGGGTGCTTCCTATGGGCAAATACTCGCTTATTTCCAGACCGAGAATTTTCTGTTGAGCACGGCTGGCGTGCTGCTTGGCCTGGTGCTCGCTTTCGGCATCAACATTTATCTGATGCGTCACTACGAAGTGAATCGCATGCCCTGGTATTACCTGGGTGGCGGCGCGGCGGCGCTGTGGCTGCTGGGCCAGTTGGCCGTGCTCGGTCCGGCGTTGCGCGCCGCATCGGTGCCGCCGGTGGAAGCGACGCGGACGGTATAGGGGGAGGGCGAATGTGTATGGGACAAATCACTGTGATGCGCCTCGGACCTTATTCTCGTCATTCCAGCGAAAGCTGGAATCCAGCGACTTTGAGGCGGAAAGGCACTGGATTCCAGCTTTCGCTGGAATGACGAGCAGGGATCTCCGACGATCGAAAAACCTGAAGTGATCAGTGCATAGCAAGCGACTCAAGACAAGCAAGTGCAATCCAGGAGAGGAATATGTTTGCCTATTACCTGCATATGGCGATACGCAACCTTCGGCGCAACAAAGTGCTGACCGGCCTGATGGTGCTCGCCATCGCGATGGGCATCGGCGCGAGCATGACCACGCTGACGGTGTTGCACGTGCTTTCCGGCGATCCATTGCCCGGGCGCAGCGCATCGCTGTATTACCCGCAGCTTGATCCGCTCGACATGCAGTCGTACACCCCGGGCGTCGAGCCGCCTGGGCAGCTGACCTGGATCGACGGCATGTATCTGCTGCACGCCAAACGCGGCACCCGGCAGGCGCTGATGACTGGCGGCATGGTGCCGCTGCAGCCGGCGCAATCGACCATCGATCCGTTTCACGCCAATGCGCGCTACACCACCGCCGACTTTTTCCCGATGTTCGGCGTGCCGTTCCAGTACGGCAGTGGCTGGGGCGAAGGCGAGGATGATGCCAAGGCGCGCGTGGTGGTGATCAGCGCCGAACTCAACGACAAGCTGTTCGGCGGCAAGAACAGCGTGGGCCAGACCTTGCGCTTGCAGAAGGCGGATTTCCGCATCATCGGCGTGCTGGGCGATTGGCGGCCGAATCCGCATTTCTACGACTTGTACATGGGTTCCTATGCCAGTTACGAGCAGGTTTATCTGCCGCTGTCGACGTCGCGCGACTTGCACATGGAGCACGACGGTTCCATGGATTGCTGGGGTGACGGTGGCAGTGACCAGGCGCACATGGAGCAATCGACGTGCACCTGGCTGCAGTTCTGGGTAGAGCTGGATACGCCGGCCAGCGTCGCGGCCTACAAAAGTTTTCTCGACCATTATTCGGACGACCAGCGTGCCGCTGGGCGTTTCGCGCGGCCGAACAACGTGCGTCTGCGCAACGTGATGCAATGGCTGGACTACAACCAGGTAGTGCCGAGCGATGCGCGTTTGCAGGCATGGCTGGCGCTGGGCTTTCTGGTGGTTTGCCTGGTGAATACGGTGGGCTTGATGCTGGCCAAGTTCATGCGCCGTGCCGGAGAGCTTGGGGTACGCCGCGCATTGGGTGCTTCGCGGCGTACGCTGTTTGGGCAGTTGCTGCTGGAGTCGGGCGTGATCGGTTTTGCTGGCGGCGTGCTGGGCTTGCTGCTCGCCATGATCGGGCTGTGGCTGGTACGCCAGCAACCATCGAGCTACGCCAAGCTCGCGCATATGGATGCGGTGATGTTGCTGGCGACCTTCGTCATCTCGGTGGCGGCAACCACGCTGGCAGGGCTGTTGCCCGCCTGGCGTGCGTGCCGCGTTGCTCCCGCACTGCAATTGAAGGCGCAATGACAATGGACATTCGGCCGATTCTTTTTACCTTGCGGCGGCACAAGCTCACCTGTTGCCTGCTGATACTGCAGATTGCGTTCACCTGCGCCATCGTCTGCAACACCATTTTTTTGATCAGCCAGCGCATCGGCCGCATCAATACGCCCAGTGGCATCGCCGAAGCGGAGCTGGTGTACGTGCAGATGGCCAATATCGGGTCCCACGCGGATGCCAAGGCGCGCGTCGCCGAAGACCTGGCCGCGCTGCGGTCGGTGCCGGGCGTGACGTCGGCGACGCTGCTGAGCGAGCTGCCGTTCGATTACGGTTCCAACAACATGGACGTACGCACCGATCCCGCGCAGCGCATGCCCACGCTCAGCGCCACGCAGTACTTTGGCGAGAATGCGGTCAAGACGCTGGGCGTGCAGATCGTGGAAGGGCGCGATCTGCAGCCGGAGGAATACGTCTATCTGTCCGACGTGTTCAAGCTGCTGGCGCAGAAGCAGTTCGACAAACTGCCGGCCGCCACGTTGATCACGCGCGACATGGCAGAGCGCTTGTGGCCGGGGCAGGATCCGCTGGGCAAGCGGTTCTACGTGGGGCAGGGGCTGCCGTTCACGGTGGTGGGCGTGATGGCCAACCTGATCCGCCCAGGGCAAGGCCGGCTGGAAGTGGGCGCGCAATACAGCACCGTGTGGCCCGTGCGGCAGACCATGGAAGAGGGCGGCTCGTTTCTTATCCGCTGCGCGCCGCAGGATCGCGATCGTGTATTGCGTACGGCCGTGGACAAGCTCAAGGCGCTCGACCCGGACCGCATCGTGCTGGACAAAGGCACCATGGAGCAGCATCGGCGCGATTTCTTCCAGAACGACCGTGCCATGGTGGGTATCCTGGCTGGTGTCTGCATCGCGCTGTTGATCGTCACGGCGCTGGGCATCGTTGGCCTGGCCAGCTTCTGGGTGGCGCAACGCAATCACAGCATCGGCGTGCGGCGTGCATTGGGTGCCACGCGCGGCAACATCCTGCAGTACTTCCAGACCGAGAATTTCCTGCTCACCACCATGGGCATCGGGTTGGGGATGGTGCTTGCCTATGGCATCAACCTGTTTTTGATCATGCACTACGAATTGCCGCGCTTGCCGGCGGTGTATTTCCCCGTGGGCGCCATCCTGCTGTGGTGCCTGGGGCAGGCGGCGGTGCTGGGGCCTGCGTTGCGCGCGGCGGCGGTGCCGCCAGTGGTGGCGACGCGATCGGTGTGATGCGTGCATGCAGGCTATCGACAGGGAACAGGAGGGTAGTGGCACATGATGGGATACAGCATGGAACTGGCCTGGCACGGCCTGCGTCGTTATCCAAAGACCACCGCCCTGGCCGTGCTGACGGTAGCGATCGGCCTGGCCGCGAGCATGACGACCATGGCGTTGTTGCACATGCTTTCCGCCGATCCCTTGCCCGGGCGAAGCCAGCACCTTTATCTCGCGTGGTTCGATGCGGTGCAGGCCAAGTCGCAGACGTACAAATCCCTCGATAACGATTGGTCTACCTATGATTACAAGCGCCTGAAAACGGCGGATGCCGAAGCGCTGCTGGCGGCACACAAGGGCGTGTTGCAAGCTGCCGTTGCCGATCTGGATGCGCAAATGGCGAGTGATCAGCGGGAACCATCCAACGAGCACGTGTTGGCCACGAGCAGTGATTTCATCCCGATGTTTGGCGTGGCATTGCGCGATGGGCGTCCATGGACTGCAGCGGAAGATGCTGCACGCGCGCCCGTCGCGGTGATCGATACCGAGCTGGCGCAAAAACTGTTCGGCACCACGAAGGCTATCGGGCAAGTGGTGCAGATCAAGCATCATCCCTTTCGCGTGATCGGCATCAGCCAGCCTTACGCGCCGCAACCGCATTTCTACGGTTTGAATGCCTGGGCTTACAGCGGCAGCGATCGTGAAAGCATCTTCGTGCCATTCGGCGCTGCTGTGGATGCGGGCCTCGCGTCATCCAGCACGGATGGCTGCGATGATGTGACGGAAAAGAGCAAGCAGTTCATCGCCATTGACCCCATCCATTGCGAATGGCTGGCCGAGTGGGTGCAACTCGACACTGCACAGGACGTGGCGGCGTACCGTAGCTTCCTCGAGCACTCCGCCCAGCAGCAGGAAAATTCACTGGCAAGCTACGGCAAGAAACCGCAGTGGCAGTTATTGAGCGTGCAGCAATGGCTGACGCTGCAGAACGTGATACCCGATAACGTGCGGCTCAATGTCATGTTGGCCGGTTCATTCCTGCTGTTGTGCATGGTGAATGTGGCCGGCTTGCTGGCGGCGAAGTTCATGCGTCGCGGTGCCGAAGTGGGCATTCGGCGTGCGTTGGGCGCATCGCGGCGCGCGGTGATGCTGCATCACTTGCTTGAGGCAGGCATGGTCTGTCTGCTTGGCGGTGTCTTGGCGTGGCCGCTCACCCTGTTGGGGTTGAGCCTGTTGCGGATGCAGGATCAGGGCTTCACCGATCTGGCCCGGCTCGATGTAGCGATGTTCGCGGGACTCTTTGCGCTGGCCCTTGGTGTCGGCGTGCTGGTGGGGTTGGTGCCATCGTGGCGGGTGTCGCTCGTGCAACCCGGCTTGCAAGTCAAAAGCGCCTGAGGAGATGAGCATGCGAAGCATCCTGGCTCCCCTGCGTAAACATAGTTTGATGCCTGCACTGGTACTCCTGCAGGTGGCGTTGGCCTGCGCCATTCTGTGCAACGTTTTCTTCCTCGCGTGGCAGCGCTTGCAACCCATGCTGGCGCCGAGTGGCGTGGATGCCGACAACCTGATCCTGGTGGATAACCTGGCCGCGCAAGGGCGAACCTACACCGCGGCCGAATCGGTTGCGGGAGAAGAAGCGCTGCGCGCGGTGCCTGGTGTGCGTGCCGCGTCATCCGGCTTCGGGCTGCCAATGGTGAGCATCGCCTCGCTGATGGTGAACCTGCAGGGGCCGACGCATGCAGCGCTGAGCGTCAACGCGTTCTTTGGCAAAGATCTGGTGCGGACGCTGGGACTGCACATGGTGGCAGGGCGGGATTTTCTACCCAGCGAATATCGACCGTGGGGCCTGGGCGCCAGCAACGGCCCTAATTCGGATTGGGATACGGGCGTGACGCAACCAATCATCATCACGCAGACCTTGGCCGATAAATTGTTTGGTACAGCACCTGCGGTGGGGCAATTGCTGCACGATCCGGATGCAAAGGACAAGAGCGACCACGGCTATCAAGTAGTCGGCGTCGTCAAGCATTTGCTGCGCAACGAAGTTGGATTGGCTACTGACGGACGCGCGGATTACACCGTGCTGCTCGCTCGCAATATCGGTAATACGGCCATGTTGAGTTATGCGGTGCGCGTGAGTCCAGCCATGCGCGACATCGCATTGAAAGGTGTGAAAGACGCGATCAAGCGCCAATTCGGCGGCGCAACCGCCGGCGGCGCGCGGGCACGCGTGGAGACTTACAACCATAGACGCGACAGCGCTTTCAAGAATTCCCGCGCCGCCTTGTGGTTGTTGCTGGGCATGGTGCTGGCAATCGTGATCGTTACCTTGGTCGGCATCATGGGCCTCACCGGTTTCTGGGTGCAGCGCCGTACGCGGCAGATCGGCATACGTCGTGCGCTTGGCGCACGCCGTGCACACATACTGGGTTATTTCCTGACAGAGAATCTGCTGATCGTCAGCGCGGGCATCGTTCTTGGCATGGTGCTCGCCTATGCCGGCAACATCCTGCTGATGCATTACTACGAGCTGCCGCATTTGCCGTGGGCGTATTTGCCGGTGGGAGCGGCAGTGATGCTGGTGATCGGGCAGGTGGGCGTGCTGGCGCCGGCCATGCGCGCGGCGGCCGTGCCGCCGGTGGTAGCGACGCGATCCGTATGACTGTGGAGCAATCAGCGCAATCGGGTTGCTACGATCAGTGAGCGCGACAGCGATTGATTGGGGTATGGGCGTCGTGGGACAAAGCTTCTTTCAGCCACTCTCCGATATCTCATGCGCCAGTTCCATGTGGCTATCGACTGAACCCACGTCGCTGGCAACCACTACTCGAATGGCTGTCACGACACGCGCGCACATCTCATTGCCAGCGCTCGCCACGCATATGAACTTGTGTTGCGACTCCGCCATGGCGCCAAGGTACGTGGTTGAGAAGGTCACTGGCGTGGCGGCCGCAACGAGTTCGAACGCTTCGACCGTGCAGTTATCCATGAGCCACTGCACGGGCGATTGCAGGACGTGTTGAAGCAGTTTTTCGACGGTTCTCAGCATGCACGCCACGATGATTGCCACGGGCCACGCCGGATAGCCTCTAAAGTGGCCCGCGCAGCTATGGGGTGGCAATCCGCCGTTTCGTGCAACGATCGTTGTATGGGTGGGTTCAGACCAGGACAAAGGGATAGGGTTGGTATAGGGAGACTCGTCGCCTGTGTCTTTCTCGGCCACGGCAAGGTGCGCAAACAGCCTTTGAAATAGCGGCTCGCTCAATATGCGGTATTCCACGAACAGAGACACGAAAGGGGTATCGTTGCCTATTTGCATCGTCATTTTTGCTGACAGCGTTCGAGCGGCGCGTTGTTCGACCCGCGCGGTTGCGAGAAATTTGGTGTGTTTGGGAAGGTCGTGCTGCGTGACCTTGATGCGCTGATACTCGGCGCGTGTTGCCAAGTAGAAGCGCCGCGTATCGTCGCTTTCCGCGGCCGCCGCGCACGAGCCGAGAATGGCAAGGTGCCTGCCAATTTCAGCCGCACCTAACGGGCTGCATTCGTAGCCGAGGGGGTGTTCGCGTTGAACTTCACCCAGGATTTCGCCGTTTTCCCCGGTGAATAATTTGCTGAATGCGAAATAGGGACGCTCTACGGCAATTCGCCGGCAGATGTCCAAAATATTTGCCTCTGACATGACGTGGGTTCCTGCCGGTCAAGCCGGCTGTAGGTGTCAAGCAGGAAAAGACAAACGCGCTGCTGGATAGGCCGCCCAGGGGCTGAAGGCTTGGAGACAAACGTAGCGATTCGAGCGGTAACGACGCCATTCCTGTGCGACAGACCTTCACATGCCGGGAGATGCTCGTTGCTGAAGGCATGTCCCGATGCACTCTTTGGCGTGATGCTCTTTTAGCTGCAGTTAGGCTGGTGTGAAGCGGGGCTCTATGACATCAAGATGCACATGTCCCTCTTCGCGAAATGTGCTGCACTTCAAAAAAGTTGTCGTGCCATATGCCGAAAGGCAGCAGGCTGCACTGGTCGTTGGCTGCGGTGGAATTTTGGCATTGCGCTGCCAGACAAAGCTGGGATTTCATCCCAGCCTACGTGGACATCATCATTGCTTGCGTACGCAGATACGCATGCGATTACGCCCGGCATGGTGCGTGCCATACTGATGGCTTCTTTCAGGGGTCAAAGCGCATGGGCAAAAAGCTTCGCTTTTCCTTGCTGGTGACTTGTGTGGCCGGCTTGTTCCTTTCTCTAGCGGCGCAGGCACACGACGCACTCGACGATGCGCGCCAGATGGTGGTGGTCACCACCGCAGATTGGAACAGTGTGAGCGGCACGTTGCAGCGGTTTGAACGTCACGATAGTCATGCCAAGTGGAAAGCCTTCGGCCAGCCGTTTCCCATCGTGGTGGGAAAGGCCGGCCTGGCGTGGGGTAGCGGCCTGGTCGGCAACGATCAGCTGGGCGCTGCTGCGGGCGATCCGATCAAGCGCGAAGGGGATGGCAAGGCGCCGGCGGGTGTGTTCTCGCTGGGCACGGCGTTCGGCTACGAGCCGCAATTGCTGGCCGGTTCGCACATGGCTTACGTGCCGCTGACGTCGTCGGTCGAGTGCGTGGACGATGCGGCTTCGACGTACTACAACCGCATCGTCGATCGCCAGAAGGTCAATACGCCGGACTGGAACAGCTCCGAGCACATGCGGCGGGATGACGAGCTTTATCACTGGGGCGTCTACGTGAATCACAACACCAGCCCGACCCGGCCGGCTGGTGGTTCCTGCATTTTCCTGCATATCTGGCGTGACGCGGGGGAGGGTACGGTGGGGTGTACCGCCATGCCCAAGGAGGACATCGTGCAGCTGATCGAGTGGTTCGATCCGGCAAAGTCGCCGCTGCTGGTGCAGATGCCGCGCGATCAATACAACAAGGCACGCAAGCGTCTGGAAGGCGTCAGGCTGCCGGCCATCGACTGACCATGGCAGACCCTGCCATCAGTTTTGATGTACGTAGGCCATTTGGCATGGCAACCTTTCCGGCGGGAGCGGCATCCATGCCTGCATGTGTAGACGAAGAATGCGTACCGTACTGATCATCGATGACAACCCGGCCGTGGGCGAGGCGCTGTCGCTGCTGCTTTCGCTGCACGACGTGCGGCCCCTGGTGGCGCTCACGCCTGAGGATGGCCTGGCCACGCTGGCGCGCCAATCCGTGGACGTAGTGATCCAGGATATGAATTTCACGGCCGACACCACCTCCGGCGAGGAGGGCGTGGAGCTGTTCCGCACGATCCGCCAGCGTCATACGGATCTGCCGGTGATTCTGCTCACCGCCTGGACCCATCTGGAAACCGCGGTGGAGCTGGTGAAGGCCGGTGCGGCCGATTACCTGGCCAAGCCGTGGGACGATGCCAAGTTGCTGACCACGGTGGAAAACCTGCTGGAGCTGTCGGAGTCCACGCGCGAGGTGAATCGCACGCGCATGGAGCGCCGCAAGCGTCGTGAAGACCTGCAGCGCCGCTACGAGCTCGACGGCCTGGTGTTCGCTTCCGAAGCAATGGCGCGCACGATCGACCTGGCCTGCCAGGTGGCGCGTTCGGAAGTGCCGGTGCTGATCACCGGCCCGAACGGTTCCGGCAAGGAACGCATCGCGGCCATCGTGCATGCCAATTCATCAGTGAAGAACGGGCCCTTCGTGGCGGTGAACTGCGGCGCGTTGCCGGGCGAGCTGATCGAGGCGGAATTGTTCGGTGCGGAAGCCGGTGCTTATACGGGTGCCAACAAGGCGCGCGAAGGGCGCTTCGAACTGGCCGATGGCGGCACGCTGTTTCTGGATGAAATCGGCAACCTGCCACTGCCAGGGCAGATGAAACTGCTGCGCGTGCTGGAAACCGGGCAGTTCGAGCGGTTGGGATCCGGCCGCACGCGTAAGGTGAAAGTGCGCGTGCTGAGTGCGACCAATGCGGATCTGAAAGCCATGATTCGCGCCGGCACGTTCCGCGAAGACCTCTACTACCGCCTCAACGTGATCGACGTGAACCTGCCGCCGCTGGCCGAACGCATCGATGACATCCTGCCACTGGCCGAGCATTTCCTTGCTGGTCGTGCGCAACTCAACGAAGCAGCGCGCGAAGCATTGCTTACCTACGCATGGCCGGGCAATGTGCGTGAGCTGAAAAACGCGATCGAGCGTGCGGCCTTGCTGGCCGGTAGCGGCCCGATCACACCGGAACTGCTCAACCTGCCGCAGCATGCCGGTGCCGCTGCCATACGCAACCTGGACGAGCCGAGCCGCGAGGTGGTGGAAGCCGCGTTGCAGAAAGCCGATGGCGTGGTAAGCCGCGCGGCGCAGACGCTGGGCTTGTCGCGGCAGGCGTTGTATCGGCGCATGGAGCGGTATGGGCTGATGACGCAGGCGTGAGTAGCCAGCTCGGGCAAGCGGCGCTTTTGTAGGCTGGAATGCAATCCCAGCACCGCCATCTATACGCATGCTGGGATTGTCATCCCAGCCGACTTGCTTTCGGCGTAGGTTGGGATAAGCGGAACGCGAACCCCTGCATTCGCGGTTGCTTGCGGGCCATGTTGGGGTTCGGCTGCGCCTCACCCCGACCTACAAACGCGAGTTGCATGGAGTTCGATGCATCGTCCGGCAGTGGCGCACGTAAGCAGCACCGTGTAGAACAACCGCACTTCACGCAGAGACCGCCCATGCCGCCATCCAGTCGCCACGCCGGGATCGCCCCATGCGCCACCTGAGATCGCTGGAAGCCCGCCTCGCTTTTTTATTGGCCCTGGCGGCCTTGATGGGCGCGCTGGTCTATGCGGGTGTTACGCAATGGCCCTTGCCGGAAGTGTTGGCGTGGGTGCGCAAAGAGCTGCCACTGCAGATTGCGACGCCTGACCGCAGGGAAGCGATCATCATCTGTGTCGCGATCCTGGCGCCGTTGTCGTGGTGGTTCGCGCACATGGTGATGGATCCGGTAAAACGTCTGCTGCGTGCGCTGGAAGGCGCGGTGGCGAGTTATCGCGATGGCGATTTCAGTATTTCCCTGGCGCTCAACCGGCACGACGAACTGGGCGATCTCGTGCGCGTGCATAACGAGCTGGGGCAGACGCTGCGCGAACAGCGGCAGAACCTGGCGCAACGCGAACTGCTGCTGGATACCGTGGTGCAGAACACGCCGGTAGCCTTGGTGCTGACCGACAGCAGCGGGCGCGTCGCCTATGCCAACATCGCGGCACGGCATCTGTTCAATGAAGGACGCAGCCTCAACGGCCTGCATTTCGGCACGCTGATTGCCGCCATGCCCGAAGCGCTGCGCAAGGCGACGGAAGGTACGGAAGACGCACTGTTCAGCGTGGAAATGGACGGCAGCGAAGAAACCTTCCATCTCTCCCAGCGTGCGTTCCGCTTGCAAGGGCGGCCTCATCGCCTGCAATTGTTCCGCCGCATGACGCGCGAACTATCACGGCAGGAAGTGGCGGCATGGAAACGCGTGATCCGCGTGGTGAGTCATGAGTTGAACAACTCGCTGGCGCCGATTTCCTCGCTCGCCCATTCCGGTGCGGAGCTGGCGCGGCGTGGTGATGTGCAGCGATTGCCAGGCGTGTTCGCCACCATCGGCGAGCGTGCGCGTCACCTGCATGGTTTTATCGATGGCTATGCGCGTTTTGCCAAGTTGCCGGCACCGCGCATAGTAGCGGTGGAGTGGAAGCCGTTTCTGGATGCGCTTGCCTTGCATTGCCGTTTTCAGCTCGCCAGCAGCGTGCCATCGCAATCGGCCTGGTTCGATCCCGTGCAGATCGAGCAGGTGCTGATCAACCTGGTGAAGAACGCGCACGAGTCGGGTAGTGCGCCGGAAGGTGTCACCTTGTCGCTCAACATAGTTGGCCATGAACTGCGCATCGAAGTGGCCGATCGCGGCCCCGGCATGAGCGAAGCGGTACTGGCGCAGGCGCTGCTGCCGTTCTACTCCACCAAGCGTTCGGGTACAGGTTTGGGCCTGGCGCTGGCGCGTGAGATCAGCGAGGCGCATGGCGGGCGGATTGCCCTGGCCAATCGCGAGGATGGCGGCTTGCGCGTGACGCTGCTGCTACCGCAGACGGCGGGTGCGGGGTGATGCTTTTGAACGCCGGCAAATGGTATTTGCCTAGACGCGTAGAACGTGTCACTTGCCGTGCGCAGCTCCCTCCCCTGCGATAGTAGGGGAGGGTCGGGGTGGGGTTGCTTGTGCTTTAGCGTGCAGCTCATTTCACTGGAATATGCTTGCGGCAACATCTGGCTCCTGAAGCTCGCTGCGCTCGCACCCCACCCCAGCCCTCCCCTGCAAGCAGGGGAGGGAGCACGTTCTGCAGCAAAGACGCACGCATCGGCGAGCGCCATTCTGTCCCGGGCACTGCCCTATACTCCTTCGAGTCAACAAGGAGGACATGTCATGGGCAGTATTTTTGCGTTGGTAGTCGTGGTGGTAGCGATCATCGTGATCGCCAAGCTGGTCCGCATCGTGCCCCAGGGATACGAGTGGACGGTGGAACGTTTCGGACGCTACACGCGCACGTTGACGCCGGGTCTGCATTTCCTGATTCCCTTCATCTACGAGATCGGTCGCAAGATGAACATGATGGAGCAGGTGCTGGACGTGCCGAGCCAGGACGTGATCACCAAGGACAACGCCGTGGTGCGCGTGGATGGCGTGGTGTTCTATCAAGTGCTGGATGCCGCCAAGGCGGCGTATGAAGTGGCCAATCTGGAGCAGGCTGCGCTGGCCTTGGTGATGACCAATATCCGCACCGTGCTCGGTTCCATGGACCTGGACGAATCGCTCAGCCAGCGCGATGCGATCAACGCCAAACTGTTGAACGTGGTGGATGAAGCCACGCATCCGTGGGGCGTCAAGGTCAATCGTATCGAGATCAAGGACATCGCCCCGCCGCGCGATCTGGTTGATTCGATGGCGCGCCAGATGAAGGCCGAACGCGAAAAGCGTGCACAGATTCTGGAAGCGGAAGGCCTGCGCCAGTCGGCCATTCTTAAAGCGGACGGCGAGAAGCAATCGGCGATTCTGGCAGCGGACGGCAAGAAGGAAGCGGCCTTCCGCGAAGCCGAAGCGCGTATCCGTTTGGCGCAGGCCGAAGCGGAAGCCACCAAGCTGGTGTCCGACGCCATCGCCGGCGGCAACGTCAATGCGTTGAATTACTTCGTCGCCAACAAGTACGTGGAAGCGCTGAAGGAAATGGCCAACTCGCCCAATCAGAAAATGCTGCTGTTGCCAGTAGAAGCCACGGGCATCATTGGATCGCTGGCAGGCATTGCGGAGTTGGCGAAAGAGTCGCTGGGGCAGCAACAGGAAAAATTGGCTGCCAGCCGGCGCACACCGCCATCGATGAGCTGAGCGCAAGGGGACATCCATGAGCATTGCTGCGCATTACCTATGGTGGATCGTCGCGCTGGTGCTGATCGCCATCGAGGTGATCATGCCCGGCTATTTCATGCTGTGGATCGGCATCGGCGCGGCGGCCACCGGCGTGCTGATGTTGTTGCTGCCGGGGTTGTCGATGGTGGCGCAGGCGATCGTGTTCGTGGTGTTGGCGTTCGTGTCGTGCGCGGTGTACTGGTACGCCGTGCGGCCTGCGTTGCAGAAAGGCGAGCAGGGCGACGAGCGGCTCAATCGGCGCGCAGAGCAATTGATCGGCGGGCGTTACGTGCTAACGGAAGCCATCGTCAACGGGCGCGGCAAGGCCAAGGTCGGCGATGGGCAATGGCTGGTCAATGGACCGGATCTGCCGTCAGGAAGCACCGTGGAAGTGGTCGCGGTGGAAGGGACGATGTTGAAGGTGAAGCCGGCCTGATATTGCTCCCTCCCCTGCTTGCAGGGGAGGGTTGGGGTGGGGTGAGTACTTGCCTCAAACTTTCCTACAAGTGTTCACCCCCCTCCCAGCCTCCCCTGCAAGCAGGGGGAGGAGTTAACGGTTAGGCAGATGGACGTCCATTGCATACCCAAGCGGCACACTTACGGTAACAATGGCGCCATGCCTACGTCCGTCGCCCGCTCAACGTTACCCAGCTTCGCCACTACGGCGCTCAATACCCGTATCGCCTTTCTGGTGGAACTCGCCACTCGCCTGCATAAATACGGCGCCGCGTCGCCGCGCTTGGAAATGGCGATCAGCGGATCGGCGCAACGTATCGGCTTGCATGCGGATGTATGGTCCAGCCCTACCGCCATCATCATTTCCTTCTCGGACCTGGCGCACGGCGATGAGGCGCGGCTGGCGCAGGTGACGCAGGTGATCCGTCTGCTGCCGGGTGATGTGAATCTGGACAAGCTGTGTCGTGCCGACGAGATTGCCGATCGGGTGATTGCCGGCGAGCTGGATCTGCGCGAAGGCTTTCGCCTGTTGCGTGCCTTGGAATTGCCGGATACGCCGCGCCAGCAAGCGGGCGTGATCATCAGCTACGGCTTGTCCGCAGCGGCCATTGATGCGTTGTTTCTGCATAGCTCGTGGGTGGATCTTTGCGTGGCCGGTTTCGTGGGGTTGATCATCGGCATGATCACCATCCTGGCGGCCACGCGCCCGCGCTTGCAGGTCGCCAGCGATGCGGTGTGCGCGATGGTGGCCACGCTGGTGGCGATCGTTTTCAGTGCCTTTGTTGTGCCGTTGGCGATCAAGTCGGTGGTGCTGGCCGGTTTGATTGTGCTGATGCCCGGCATGTCATTGACCACCGCGGTGCGCGAGATTTCCAGCCAGCACCTGGTGGCCGGCATGGCGCGCATGGGCGGGGCGATGTCGACTTTGCTCAAGCTGACGTTCGGCACGGTGGCGGCGACCCAGGTGTGTGCGGTGTTCGGTATCGAGCCGCGCGATTTCGCATTGCCGGCATTGCCGGAGTGGATGGATTATCCGGCGCTGCTGGTGGCGGCGATCGCGTTTGCCATGCTGTTCCGTGCGGCGTGGCGCGATTGGCCGGCGGTGATCACCGCGGTGATCGTGGGTTATCTGTCCACGCGCTTGGGCGGCGCGATTTCGCCGAATCTCAATGGCGCACCGTTCGGTGTGTTTCTTGGCGGACTCTTGTTGAGCGCTTTGGCGAATGTGTACGCGCGTTATGCGGGGCGCCCGGGTGCGGTGATTCGCGAGCCGGGCATTTTGTTGCTGGTGCCGGGAAGCGTGGGTTTTCGCAGTGTGTCGTATTTGCTGGAGCGCAATGCGTCACTGGGTTTCGATTCGATGGTGTTGTTGGTGACGATTTTGATTTCGCTTGTGGCGGGATTGATGTTTGGTGAATTGCTGATTGCGCCGCGAAGGTCATTGTAGGTTGGGTTAGCGCAGCGTAACCCAACAATGCGGCCAGTTTGAAATATGTTGGGTTACGCTGCGCTAATCCAGCCTACGCAGCTGGGATTTCATCCCAGCCTCCAAAAGCAAAAACGCCGGCTCAAAGCCGGCGTTCTCGTACATATCAGGCCTGAAAATTCAGATGGCCAGATCCTTTTCCTTCTTGCCGGCCTTGAGTGCATCGTTGAACCAGCGCGGACGCTTGCCGCGGCCCGACCAGGTCTGTTCCGGATCGGCCGGATTGCGGTATTTCGGCGCCACCGTGCCGGTGCCACGACGCTTGCCGCGCACTGCGGCCCCTCCGCCGAACACTTCCTCAAAGCTGATGCCTTCGGACTTCAGCAAGGCGAGCACCTTTTCACGCACGCGGGTGACTTTTTCTTTCTCGAGTTCTTGCTGACGCGCCTGCGCCTTCTGGATCAGGTCATTGAGCTGTGATTGGTTGAGGCTTTTGATATCAATGGCCATAAGGTGGACTCCGGTAAAAAGAGAATGAACTGGACATTCCGGGCTATTGATTTAGAAGTAAATGCCCGGTGCATTTTCGATTCTCTCGCATTAAATGCGAAATTGTAAAGCGCGTTCGTGTAGGAGAAATGATTTTCCTGCGGTTAATGCGGTTGCCGATGATGTGAAAAAAGCGGGCGAATGCAGAGGTGCCTACGTGATGAAAACTTCTTAACGGCCGTCATTCCCGCGAAAGCGGGAATCCATTTTTCTCTGATGCATCCTTAAAGTGGATGATGCGCTTCGCTTACCCCTTGGGAGCCGTCCTTCGGACGTTCTCCGCGCTTCGCGCTACGTCCCGCTTTCGCGGGAATGACGGCACTGAGGGAGCAAGGTCCCTCATGAGAACTTACGCAGTCAAAATTTCGAGCAATTCATCCCGCGTAATCGCACTGCTTTCACTGGCCGTACGTGCACGATATTCCAACGTGCCGGCAGCCAGGCCACGTTCGCTCACCACCACGCGATGCGGAATGCCGATCAGTTCCATATCGGCAAACATCGCACCGGGGCGCAGGCCGCGGTCGTCCAGCACGGTTTCGATGCCGCGTGCAGACAGTTCGTTGTAGAGCGATTCGGCAGCGGCATTCACTTCCGGTGCGTTCTTGGGATTGATCACGCACACCGCGACGCGCCAGGGCGCCATCGGCTCGGGCCAGATGATGCCCGCATCATCGTGGCGTTGCTCGATGGCCGCGGCGACGATGCGGCTGACGCCGATGCCGTAGCAGCCCATCAGCATCACCTGTTTCTTGCCTTGATCGTCGAGCACGGTGGCGTTCAAGGCTTCGGCGTACTTGCTGCCGAGCTGGAAGACGTGGCCCACTTCGATGCCGCGTGCGATGTGCAGTGTGCCGTGGCCATCTGGCGAGGGATCGCCCGCCACCACCTGGCGCAGATCTTCCACGCGCGTGATGTGTGCGTCGCGTTCCCAGTTGGCGCCGGTGTAGTGCGTGTCGTTGGCGTTGCCGCCGCAGACGAAATCGGCGAGCACGGCGGCGCTGCGATCCACGATCACAGGGATGTTGTCGGGCAGGCCAACCGGGCCGATAAAGCCAGGGCGCACGCCGACCGCGGCGAGGATCTGCTCGTCGGAAGCCAGCACGGATTCGCCCGGCAGTTCGGGCAGCTTGCTGGCTTTCACTTCGTTGATCTCATGATCGCCGCGCAGACACAGCGCCACCAGGCCATCCTTGCCGCGCACCAGCAAGGTCTTCAACACACAATCGGCGGTGATGCCGAAGTGCTTGGTGACGTCTTCCACCGTGCGCACGCGCGGCGTATCCACGCGTTGCAGCGAAGCGGAAGGGGCAGGGCGGCTGATGGCCGGCGCGAGCGCTTCGGCTTTTTCGACGTTTGCGGCGTACTCGGAGGCATCGGAATAGGCGAGCAAGTCTTCACCTGATTCGGCCAGCACCTGAAATTCATGACTGGCGTTGCCGCCGATGGCGCCGGTATCTGCCTGCACCGCGCGGAACTTCAGGCCAAGGCGCGTGAAGATGCGCGCGTATGCCTGGTACATCACCTCATAGGTTTCGCCGAGCGATTCCTGCGTGAGATGGAAGGAGTACGCATCCTTCATCAGGAATTCGCGTGCGCGCATCACGCCGAAGCGTGGACGGATTTCGTCGCGGAACTTGGTCTGGATCTGATAGAAGTTGACCGGCAGCTGCTTGTAGCTCTTCAGCTCGTTGCGCGCAAAATCGGTGACGACTTCTTCATGCGTGGGGCCGTAGCAGAATTCCTGCTCCTTGCGGTCCTTGATCTTGAGCAGCTGCCCACCGAATTTTTCCCAGCGGCCGGTTTCTTCCCACAACTCGCGCGGCTGCACGGAAGGCATCAGCATTTCGATGGCGCCGGCGCGGTTCATTTCCTCGCGCACCACGGCTTCCACCTTGCGCAGCACGCGCAAGCCCAGCGGCGACCAGGTGTACAGGCCGGAGGCGAGTTTGCGGATCATGCCGGCGCGGATCATCAGCTGATGGCTGGCGATCTCGGCATCGGCAGGGACTTCCTTGACGGTGCCCAGGTGGAATTGGCTAAGGCGCATTGGGGCGTTCGGCTATCGGGATAAAGGATCGATTATAGCCGGCAGTTTGGTTACCTCGGGGTCGTCATTCCCGCGAAAGCGGAAATCCATTTTTGCCTTTTGCATCAGAGCACCATGGATGATTCGCTTCGCTCACCCCTTCGGGGCCGTCCATTCGGACGTTCTCCGCGATTCGCGCTACGTCCCGCTTTCGCGGGAATGACGGCCATGGGAATTGCAGCGACTTACGTGCCGCAATACTGGTTGTACTGCGACTGGCTTGCATCCAACTGCTGCTTGCGCTGGTCCGCATTGAGCAGCTGCTGCTGGCCGCCAGCCCCCGACATGACGACCGGACCGCTGCCCTGCAGCGTGGCGATGTTCGCCTTCAGCGAGGCGCATAGCTTGGCGCGGTTCTCGGGCGTGTCGGCCACGGTGCTGGGTGATGCCGGGGTGGCGGTGCTCTGACTGGTGTTGCTGCTGTTGCTGCTGGCAGCCGGCGGCGTGTTGTCGCCGGCCGGCGCGGAGCTGCCGCTATTGACGCTGACCTGGCTGTACTTGGTGCCGGTCGGCGGCGGGGATTCCGAGTAATGGGTGGTGCCGTGGGCGTCGGTCCATTTGTAGACCTGGGCGCAGGCCAGGGGCGCAACCAGCAGCAGCGCCACGGCAATGGACAGTCGACGCATGAGCAGACTCCAAAAAAGGGGAACGGTGGAAAACACGGCTAGTTAACAACCGGCGAGGTTGGGACTCAAGCGGGCGATGCGGGCGGAGTATCGGGAACGTGCGGGCTCGCACGCTTGTGCCTCGTTGCCGTGGGTTTGCCGCCCTGAAAGCGCCAGCCACCACCCTGCTAAACTGGCCCACATTCCATCATGGAAGGTTTCATGAGCGAGACGACACCAGCCCGGGTGCCGCGGCATCGCGGGATTTACCTCCTGCCGAACCTGTTCACCACCGGCGCCATGTTCGCCGGCTTCTACGCCATCGTCGTGAGCATTGGCGGGCGCTACACGGATGCCGCCATTGCGGTGTTCGTGGCGGCCCTGCTGGACGGCATCGATGGCCGCGTAGCGCGGCTTACCCACACGCAAAGCGAGTTCGGCGTGCAGTACGACTCGCTCTCCGACCTGGTCAGTTTCGGCCTGGCGCCTTCGTTGGTGATGTACAACTGGTCGCTTTCCAGCCTGAAGGAATTCGGCCCGCTGCCGGGCAAGATCGGCTGGGCGGCCGCCTTCATCTACGCCGTTTGCGCGGCGCTGCGCCTGGCGCGCTTCAACACCCAGGTCGGCGTGGCCGACAAGCGCTACTTCCAGGGCCTGCCTAGCCCCGCGGCGGCGGCGGTGTGCATGTCGTTCGTGTGGAGCATGGATAGCTGGGGCTATAGCGGTGACGAGCTCAATGCGGTCATGCCCTTCATGGCGGTGATCGTCGGTTTGTTGATGGTGAGCCGCTTCCGCTATTACAGCTTCAAATCCTTGCCAATGGGCGACAAGGTGCCGTTTCTGTGGATCCTGATCGCCGTGCTGATCCTGGTGCCGTTCTTCGTCGATCCGCCGCGCGTGTTGCTGGCGGTGTTTTCGCTGTTCCTGCTGTCCGGGCCGATATTGACGGTGTGGGGGCTGGCTGCGCGTCGCAAGCGTACGCGCCGTGGAGCGGTATGAGTGCTGTCGTTGCCAGCCCTGTGCATCGAGCCCGCGTGCTGCGTGCGTTGGGCGTGGTGGCTTGGCAGCGGCGGGCTGTTGCTGAGGCAGCGCCGGTAACGTCGCCAATCCAGGCGATCGAAGCTCAACCGCTGCCAGCCAACGCCGGTGTCGTAGTGGTGTTGCCGCGCGGTTGCGCGGTGCGTGAGCTGGATCTGCTGGGACGAGCGCTTTCGGCCTTCGGCGCCCAGCTTGCGCGCGCCCCACGCGTCGAGGCGCGCGACGACGAAACCATGCAGGTGCAGCATGCGCCGGCTTATCTGGTTTTCGGCCAGGCCCAGGCGCATGCGCTGGGGCGCGCGCTGCCGGCGCAGGTGATGCGTGATGCGCACATCGTGCTGGCCGATACGCCGGCGGAGATCCTTGCGCAGGCCGCTGCCAAGCGGCGACTGTGGCAGGCATTGCGCACCTTGCGGCGCGCGTTGGCGAGCGGAACCCCATAATGGTTGCGGTCGCGCGCCCCTCCTTGGAGATGCGCGCCATGCGGCGGGAAGACCTGTCGCGCGTGAGCGAGCTGGAACACGCTTCCTACGCGTTTCCCTGGAGCCAGGGCATCTTCGGCGATTGCCTGAAAGCCGGGCATCCCTCGTGGGTGCTGTGCCTGGATGGGCACATCATCGGCTACGGCATTCTTTCCGTGGGCGCGGGCGAGGCGCACGTGTTGAACGTGTGCATCTCACCGGACCAGCGCGGACAGGGTTTTGGGCGGCATCTGATGAAGCGACTGCTGGACATCGCGCGCTGGAATGGCGCCGAGCGGGTGTTTCTGGAAGTGCGGCCGTCCAATCCGAATGCGCAGGCGCTGTATGCGTCGCTGGGTTTCCATGAAATTGGAAGGCGTCCGCGCTATTACCCCGCGCATGATGGGCGCGAGGATGCGATCGTGATGGCGTTGGATTTCCCCGGCTTGTAGGAAGCCGCCGCGAGCGTAGGCTGGGTTAGCGCAGCGTAACCCAGCACTCTCTTCATCTTCGCAGGCGAATGCTGGGTTACGCTGCGCTAACCCACCCTACGGTTCGTATCAGCCCAGCTTGCGCATCTGTTCGCGCAGCGCACCTAGCTGCGTACTCCAATCGGCAATGCGCTGACGCTCCTGCGCCACCACGTCGGCCGGCGCGTTCGCCACGAAGTTGGCATTGCCCAGCTTGTTCTCGCACTTCTTGATCTCGCCTTCGATCTTGGCGATTTCCTTGCTCAGGCGTGTTTTTTCCGCACTGAGATCGATCAATCCGGCGAGCGGGATCAGCACGCGCATCGTGCCGACCACGGCTGCGGCAGCGGCAGGTTCGTCGGCCCCGGCGGCGATCCACTGCGGCGCATCCACGCGTGCGAGAAAGCTGATCTGCGCGGCAAATTTTGCCGCGCGCGCGCGATCGCTTGCATCGCCATCGGCCAGCAGCAACGGGATGGTTTTGCCGGGCGCGATATTCATTTCCGCGCGGATGCGGCGGATGCCGCTCAGCACGTTCTTGTACCACTCGATTTCTGCAGTGGCAGCTTCATCGGCGATGATCTCGCCGGCCTTCGGCCACGGACGCAGGAAGATGCTTTCGGCTTGAATGCCAAGCTTCGGCGCCACCGTCTGCCAGATTTCCTCCGTGATAAACGGAATGATCGGATGCAGCGCGCGCAGCACGGTTTCCAGCACTACCAGCAGCGTGTGCCGCGTCGACGCGGCTGCCGTTGCATCGTCACCATTCAAGGCCGGCTTGGACAGTTCCAAGAACCAGTCGCAATACTCGTTCCACACGAACTCGTACAACGCCTGCGCCAGCAAATCGAAGCGATAGGTGACGAAGTGCTGCTCCACTTCCACCAGCGTGTGCTTCAGACGCGTGAGAATCCAGCGCTCCGCCTCGGTCACCGGTGCGCCGGCCGGTGCGGGCAATTCGCCTTCCGGCAGATTCATCAGCACGAAGCGCGCCGCATTCCACAGCTTGTTGCAGAACGCCTTGTAGCCTTCCGCGCGCTTGATGTCGAAGTTGATGGTGCGGCTGTAGCTGGCCAGCGCCGCAAAGGTGAAGCGCAACGCATCGGTGCCGATGGCGGGAATGCCTTGCGGATAATCCTTGCGGATGCGCTTTTCGACTTTCTCGCGCACCTGCGGAATCAGCAGCGACTTGGTGGATTTCTCCACCAGCGGTTCCAGCTCGATGCCGTCGATCAGGTCCAGCGGGTCCAGGGTGTTGCCCTTGGACTTGGACATCTTCTGGCCTTCCGCATCACGCACGATCGCGTTGATGTACACCTCGCGGAACGGCACCTGCTTGGTGAAGTATAAGGTCGCCATCACCATGCGCGCGACCCAGAAGAAGATGATGTCGAAGCCGGTCACGAGCACGGCGCTGGGCAGGAACAGCTTGTCCTGTTCCCAGTTGGCGACCACGTCGCCGCGTTCGTTTTTCACCTTGCCCTGGAACGGCCAGCCGAGCGTGGAGAACGGCCACAGCGCGGAGCTGAACCAGGTGTCGAGGACGTCTTCGTCCTGCTTCAACGCGCCAACTGGTTCGACGGAAGCATGCTTGCGTGCATCGGCTTCGTTTTCACCGACAAAGATGTTGCCGGCTTCGTCGTACCACGCCGGAATGCGATGGCCCCACCACAGCTGTCGGCTGATGCACCAATCCTGGATGTTTTCCAGCCATTGCGTGTAGGTGGTGGTCCAGTTCTCCGGCACGAACTTGATCGCGCCGGAGCGCACCGCATCGAGCGCCGGTTCTGTGATTTCTTTGCGGCCTTTGTCGCTGGTGAGATCGACGAACCACTGGTCGGTGAGCATCGGCTCGATGACCGCATCCGAACGTTGGCTTACCGGTACCTGCAATTTGTGCGGTTTGGTTTCGACGAGCAGGCCGGCGGCTTCGAGATCTGCGATGACCAATTTTCGAGCTTCGTAGCGATCTTTTCCACGATATCGCTCGGGAATTTTGTTCAATGAATTCGCAGCTTCAACACCCATTTCAAAAGCTTCTAAAGCTGATGTGTGGGCGGCCCCGTCCTGAGCATCGTTCTCACCACCCAGAACTTGCGCATGTAGGTTAAAGATGTTGATTGGCTTTAGTCCGTGGCGCTGACCGATGGCGTAGTCATTGAAATCATGCGCAGGAGTGATCTTCACGCAGCCGGTGCCAAATTCGCGATCGACATAATCATCGGCAATCACCGGAATCTGCCGACCGGACAGCGGCAGCGTGAGCATCTTGCCGATCAAATGCTGATAGCGCTCGTCTTCCGGATGCACCGCCACGGCCACGTCGCCGAGCATGGTTTCCGGACGCGTCGTGGCGACGATCAGGCTTTCATCGCTATCGGTGACCGGATAGCGGATCGACCACATGTGGCCATCGCGCTCGACGTTGTTCACTTCCAGATCGGACACCGCCGTGCCCAGCACCGGATCCCAGTTCACCAGGCGATTGCCGCGGTAGATCAAGCCGGCGCGGTACCAGTCCACAAACACCTTGCGCACCGCGGCGGACAGGCCCTCGTCCATGGTGAAGCGCTCGCGCGACCAGTCGGCGGCCACACCGAGGCGGCGCATCTGGTTGGTGATGGTGGAGCCGGATTCCTCCTTCCACTGCCACACGCGCTCCACGAATGGTTCACGGCCCAGGTCGTGGCGGGTCTTGCTCTCTACCGCGAGCTGGTTTTCCACGATTTTCTGCGTGGCGATGCCGGCGTGGTCGGTGCCGACCTGCCACAGCGTGTTCATGCCGCGCATGCGCTGGTAGCGGATCAGCATGTCCATCACCGTCTGCTGGAACGCATGGCCCATGTGCAGGGTGCCGGTGACGTTCGGCGGCGGCAGCAGGATGCAGTACGGCTCGCCGTGGCCGGTGGGGTGAAATACGCCGCTCTGTTCCCAGCGGGCATACCACTTCGACTCGATCGGGCGGGGCTCGAAACTCTTTTCCATCGGGGACTCGCGTTAGCGCGCCGGGTGGGCAAGCGCGTGGATAGGCAGAAAAACCGACATTGTAAGGGGCGGGTTGGGGGTGTGCCAAAGCGGCCCCGGCTCGTCGCCGCGGCGAGGCCTTTGTAGGCTGGGATGAAATCCCAGCATCGGGGAACCGCACGGAAGCTGGAATTTCATCCCAGCCTCCAAGACCTTGGCAAAGCGCGACCTTGGCGACAAGAGACGACTTGCAATGGCGCTATAGTGCTGGGCCGACGTCGAGCAACTCCCATCTGAGCAGGGCGCATGGAAGTACGAAACGAAGCCGATATCGCCACCGCGGGCTTGCCGAAGCCGGCCGCCATGGAGCCTCGCCCCAAAGTGGTGGTGTGCATGACCAATCACGAACGCCCCGATTGCGCGCGCATCAATCAGGAAATCATCAAGCTCAACTACGCCGAGCCATGGCCAATCGTGCATGCATGCTCTGATCCCACCTACGAGCCGCATATGGAAGACGTGCTGGTGCGCTGCCAGCCGCGTTCCATCATCGAAGGGGCGCTGAACTTGCTGCAGCAGTCCTGCCGCGCAGCCGTAGAGGTTTATAACCCCCAGTACCTGGTGCATGTCGAGGCCGATACCTGGGTGTTCGATCAAGACGTGATCCAGCGCTACATCGATCAGCTCGATCGCCACCCCGCGGCTTATCTGGCCGCGTCAACATGGAGCACCGATCAGCGCGTGCAGTGGCGGCGGCTCAATCATCCGTTTGCGAAAGTGAAGCTGGGTGCGGCGAAGCTGCTCAATGCGCTGGGCAGTGATTTTGGCGTGAAGCGCAAGCAGACGCTTTCGACGCAGTTTTTTATCGCACGCAACGATCCTCGTTTCTTCAAAGTGATCGACGGCATCCAGCCGACCTTCGAAAACACGCTTGAGTACGACTTCTATCAAGCGTTCGTCGCGGAGTTTGGCGAGCGCGCGGTGCTGCACATCAGGGAGCGCGAGCCGGTGCATCCGGACAACCGGCATTGGTGCCCGGCGCTGACGTTGCACGCCCAGCATTGGCCCGAGCAATTGCCGCGGCCGGCAGATCTGCCGGCGGGGGCCCAGCGGGAGGGTGTGTCTGGGCAGTACGACATTCCAGGCAAGAAGGAAGTGTTGGCGGCGCACGGCTTCAAACAGCTAGGTCCAGCCATGCGCAAATTGCTGGAGACGCGCGATACGCGTTATTACAACCCGAAGGCGAAGCGGTATTGAGTCTGCGAGAATGCCGGCATGAACCTGCTCGCCATCGAAACCGCCACTGAAGCCTGCTCCGTCGCCCTGGTGCACGGTGAAACCGTCGTCGCTCGTAGTGAACTGGCGCCTCGCCGCCATGCCGAACGCGTGCTGCCGATGGCCGATGAGCTGCTGGCGGAAGCGGGTATCGGCAAACATGCATTGGACGCCATTGCGGTAGGACGCGGCCCGGGTGCGTTTACTGGCGTGCGCTTGGCCGTGTCGTTGGCGCAAGGCATGGCGATGGCGCTGGATCGGCCGGTGATTCCCGTTTCTTCGCTGGCAGCGCTGGCGTTGGAAGCGCCGGAGGACGATGCCGCGATCCTGGCTGTTATCGATGCGCGCATGGGCGAGATCTATGCCGCTTGCTACCAGCGTGACGATGAAGGCGGCTTGATCGCCTTGGACGAAGAGCGCGTCTGCACCGCCGAATCGCTCGTCTTGCCGCAAGCCTCGGCATGGAACGTGGCTGGCTCCGGTTGGGTGACGTATCACGCCGCCTTACTCGCCCGTTTGGGCGAGGAGCCTCGTTCGGCCGATGGCAGCTGCTATCCGCAGGCGCGTCATGTGGCGACGCTGGCGGTGCGTGAATTCAAAGCGGGCCGTGCGGTGGCGCCGGAGCATGCCTTGCCGGTGTATCTGCGCGACAAGGTGGCGCTGACGCTGGCGGAGCAGGGCAAAGATCGGCCGTAGGCTGGGGTCGCTGGCGCTCACCCCGACCTGCTTACAGTTGCCCGATGACCAGCTGCACCAGCAAGCTGCTCACCGACACCGCCGCCCACACACCTAGGCCCAGCAGAATCGGCCGCACACCCGTCGACGCCATCTTGCGCAGATTTGCCGACAGACCGATCGCAGTAAGCGCCACGATGATCATGAACTCCGCCGCCAGATGGATCGCCGGCTGAATCTCGCTCGGCACAAAACCTGCCGTGCGCACGGCCGAGGCCACCAGAAACCACAGGATGAACCACGGAAAGATGCGGCTCAGCTTGAAGTCGCTGACCCCACCGGCGTGCTTCGCGGCGCGCTTCTCGCGCATCGCCACCAGCACGGCGAGCACCAGGCAGATCGGGATGATCAGCGTGGCGCGCGTCAGCTTGACGATGGTCGCGTAATCGCCTGCCGCCGTGCTGTAGCTATAACCGGCAGCGACGACCGAAGAGGTGTCGTTGATCGCCGTGCCTGCCCACAGCCCAAAGCCGAGGTCGGACAGATGCAGCGCATGGCCCAGCATCGGGAACAGCAGTACCGCCACGATGTTGAACAGAAAGATGGTGGAGATCGCAAACGCCGTATCGTGATCGTCCGGCTTGATGATGGGCGTTACCGCCGCAATCGCCGAGCCGCCGCAAATCGCCGTGCCCACGCCGATCAAAATCATGAGCTTGTCGTGCACCTTCAGCACGCGGCCGAGCAGCCAGGCGGAAACGAAGGCCACGCTCATGGTCACCAGCGTCACGGACAACGATTCCAGACCGGTCTTGGCGACCTGCGTGAGGCTCAGCCCGAAACCCAGCGCGATGATCGACCACTGCAGAATCTGCTTGCTGGCGAACTGGATGCCAGGATTGAAACGCTCGCCTGGCGAGAACAGGTTGCGCACCGCGATGCCAATCACGATGCCGAACACCGGTCCGCCGATCAGCGGCACCTGGCGCCCTAGCCACCAGGCTGCCAGGGCGATGACCACCGCCAGCAACAGGCCGGACGCACGCAGCTGCAGCGTAGGGGAGGTGGGCAGTGAGATGGCGTTCATGGCGGGGGCTTCCTTTGGGATGACGCCATTGTCCAATTCGTCATGTATTAGGAAAATTTGAAATATCTAATCAATCCTATAAGATTGGCTGATGCTTAACGTCAGCCTCCGTCAGCTCGATGTATTCGTTCAGATCGCCCTGCACGGCAGCGTGCGCGCCGCCGCCGAGCGGCTGCACCTCACCCAGCCGGCGGCCAGCATGGCGCTGGCGGAAATGGAGCGGCAGCTCGATGCCCCTGTGTTCGATCGCGAACGCGGCCGGCTGCGCCTTAACGCACGCGGCCGCGAACTGCTGCCGCTTGCGCAGGAACTGCTGGAACGCCACGCCGAATTCGGACGCCGTGCCACCGGCAAGACGGAATCGCTGGCTGGCGAACTGCGCATCGGCGCGAGCAATACGGTCGGCAATTACCGTGTGGGTGAACTGCTTGGCGACTTCGTGCGCGCGCATCCGCACGTGGCGATCCGCCTGCGTGTTGCCAATACCGATGACATTGCTGCGGCCGTGCTCGATCACAGCCTGGATGTCGGTTGCGTGGAAGGGCCGGTCACGCATCCCTTGCTGGAAACGCGTCCGTGGCGCGACGACATCTTGCTGGTGTGTGCGCCACCCGATCATCCCTTGGCAAAGAAACGCGTATTGAAGCCCGAACATTTCGCAGGCGCGCGCTGGGTGTTGCGCGAACCTGGTTCCGCCACACGCGTCACCACCGAGCGCGCATTGGCGCAGCTACCTGCCGGCGAAACAGTGATGGAGCTGGATCAGATCGAAGCGATCAAGCAGGCCGTTACCGCAGGGCTTGGCATTGCATGTTTGCCAGAAGTGGCTGTGACTGATGCGCTGGCGACGGGGCGATTGGTGGCGCTGAAAACGCCGTTTCTCGATTTGCGCCGGAAGCTTTCTATCCTTTTGCATCGCGAGAAATATCGCGGTGCGGCGCTGGAAGCATTCCTGCATTCAGTGGGCTGATCAGCGTGTAGGCTGGGATGAAATCCCAGCATCGCCATGCCAATAAATGCTGGGATTTCATCCCAGCCTACGTGACAGGAGGCACTGTGCGTAAAACGACGGCTTATCTTCTGCTGGCATGGTTTTGTTGCGGCCAGCTTTTTGCGCAGACCTGGGTTCATCCAGGCGTATTGGTCAGCAACAAGCAGCTGAACTACGTTCGCACCCATATCAGCCAAGAGCCGTGGAAATCCGCTCTCGCACAAGTCCAGGCAAGCAAATACGCAGCGTTGGACTATCAACCCCATCCGCACGAAACCGTCGAGTGCGGGCCGTATTCAAAACCTGACCTTGGTTGTTCCGACGAAACCAACGATGCCACGGCGGCCTATACGCAAGCGTTGTTGTCGCGATATACCGGCAGCAAGCAGTATGCGGCCAATGCGATAAACATTCTCAACGCCTGGGCAGGCACCTTGAAGGGTGGCCACACCAATGCCAACGGCCCGTTGCAGGCATCCTGGGCAGCGGAGTTGTTTACCCGCGCCGCAGAAATCATGAAGTACAACGATCCCGATTGGACGCAGCCGGAGAAGGACAAAGTAACGGCCATGTTCCGGCAGCAATATCTGCCAGACATCCAGCGCATGTTCGCCGGACGCTACGCCTGTGACAACGGCAACTGGGACGCCAGCGGCATCGAAGCCATGCTCAACATCGCCGTCTACAACAAGGATGCCCGGCTGTTCAACGACGCGGTGGCGAAGTGGAAAGAATTGGTACCGGCTTATATCTATCTGGCATCCGATGGAGACCGTCCACGCACTACCTCATGGTGCCCGCGCAACGCACAGCAACTCGTGCAGCGCTGGTACGCGCCAAGCATATGGCGCGATGGCCTGGCGCAGGAAACCTGTCGTGATCTGGAACATACCGCCTACGGTCTGGCTGCCATCATCAATGCGGCCGAAACGGCGCGCCTCAACGGTGTGGATTTGTATACAGCGCAAGCGGAGCGCATCACCAAGGCGATGGAGTTCCACGCGCGCTTTCAGAATGGCGGTTCGGCGCCAGCGTTGTCGTGCGGCAGTGATCAGCACAGCGTAGTGATCAAGAACGGCATGAAAGGCACGCTTGAAATCGGCTACAACGAATACGCCGTACGGCGCGGGATGCATTTGCCTGAAACCGAAACATTCCTGCAGCAAACAAGGCCGACCAATGGCGAATTTCATTATCGCTGGGAAACGCTCACTCACGGTTTGACCGGGAACGCGAATGCTGCGTCAGGCAGTGAGCCGCATTAGCCCGTAGGTTGCCATTTCGCCGCCGGAGTCAATAAGCGCAAAGGTCCCCGCTCTGTGTTCCCACAGAGTGAGCTGAAGCAGGGATGGCACTGATCAGGGATTCGCAAAGAGCAGAAGCCGTCAAGGGCGGCTACGCTG